>Ga0210042_1000018_pt1 | contig 178144 bp, 187 predicted proteins | sample CryGeymeta201518_FD_183982 | JGI IMG/M metagenome (GOLD analysis project Ga0210042, IMG submission 183982) | Groundwater microbial communities from Crystal Geyser aquifers in Utah, USA - Crystal Geyser metaG 2015-18 (SPAdes) (version 2) | ecosystem: Environmental > Aquatic > Deep subsurface >... | reverse complement strand
ACACGGGTGGTATCGGTCCACATCGTTGGTCTCCAGAAGTTTGTTGCAAAACCCACTGAATCAACGAATCGGATAGCCGTCAAGCTAACCTGCTGATATCACCCAACTTAGTTTCGGGTCAGACACTTACAGACACTGCAATGAAACCAAAACACTCACTTATTTCATGCAGCCAATCTATTGAATGCTGACGGGGGACAGATAAAATAAATATAACTTTTCGAGGATGATGGTTATGATGATTGTGCACGAAATTGTGCTAGCGTTGCTAATAATCGGAGGCCCTAACTGGAAACTAGGCTTCGTGGACAAAGCTTGACCTGAGACTCGTCGTTTGATTCAAGGCTACCTTTTGGAGGCGGCATTGGGCGAGCGGATCGGGGTATCGGACGAAGAATGGGAATTGATCGGGCCGCTATTGCCGCCTGAACGCGGTCGCAGTTGCCGCCCCGCGCAGGATAATCGTCTCTATTTCGAAGGCATGATGTGGATTGCGCGGACGCGTGCGCAATGGCGGCATTTGCCCGACGAGTATGGCAAGTGGAACAGTGTGTTCCGGCGCTACCGACGATGGGTCACCACCGGCGTATTCGATGCCATGCTCGAGACGCTGGCCGAGCTGGCGGGACGTGAAACGACCGCCGACATGATCGATAGCACCGTGGTCCGGGCACATCATTGTGCAGTCGGCATAAAAAGGGGACTCAGCAAACCGAAGCGCTTGGCCGATCGCGCGGAGGTTTTACCACCAAGCTCCACGCCAGATGCGATACCAGAGGCCTTCCGCTCGGCTTCGTGCTGACGCCGGGACAGGCACACGATGTGCAAGGCTTCGCGCCACTCTTCCGCATGATCACCGATCAGATCGAGGCCTTCCTGGCCGACCGAAGCTATGACGCCGACGCGATCCGCGAAGAAATCGCCGCTGCAGGCGTGGAAGCGGTCATCCCGGCCAAGAGCAATCGGCGCAACCCCATCCCGCATGACCGCGCCAAATACCGCTGGCGCAACTTGGTTGAGCGACTGTTCAACAAGCTCAAGAACTGGCGAAGAGTCGCCACGAGATACGACAAAACCAAAGAATCCTACCTTGGCTTCGTTGCGCTCGCTTCAATCAAACTATGGATACCCTTTGTCCACGAAGCCTAGCATCGGCAGCATACTGAAACGATACATCAAGGACGTCGTCTACGGTGCCAATGACGGGATCGTCACGACTTTTGCTGTCATCGCCAGTGTCGTCGGGGCCGGACTCGACGCTGCGGTCATTCTTATCGTGGGCTTCGCTTCGTTGATCGCGGACGGCCTTTCAATGGCGTCGTCAAGCTATCTCGCAAGCAGTTCGGAGCGCGCCGCTCTTGAGAACCGCGGGCAACAAAGCAGCGGCGCAGCTGAAGAGCAACCGGCAGTAGCGGCACTCTTCACTTTCCTGTCCTTCGTCGCTGCGGGAAGTTTGCCTTTGCTCCCCTACGCGATCGTTCCGAGCACGCCGCACATCTTCTGGTTGACCGCCGTAGCCGCCGCAATCGCGCTCTTGTTGATTGGGGCCGGCCGGACGCTCGCCACGGGCCGTCCGCCGATCAGAGCTTCCCTCGAGATGCTCTTCGTTGGCGGCGCATCCCGCTGCGCCGAACATTGTGGTCGCTCACCTTCCCAGATCAATATGCACGGGACCGGTTCTACTGCTGGCTTCGCCACCGCGTCGACCGGTGGGGCGATTGGGGGACGCGCGCTTGGCAGAATGGGCCCCGAGCGCTCAGCGAATATTTACTGCAGCTGAAATTCGCGGACGAACGGGCCCTGATGCCCGACTGACCAAGCAGCATAATGCCATGAACAACGGGAGGTTTTTCTTCGGAGGCCGCCCGCTGTCATTTATCAAGATGTAAAATTACCAAAAACCCCCTTGCCTCTGGTTCATCCGAAGCACCTGATCGCCTAGTCTCTCGTGCTTCGTTCGCCTACCAGATCAGGTGACCAATCGATTTATTCGGTCGCTGCGTTGGAAGTTACCCTAGAATCCGGAACAGACATGCCCTGAGTTCGACTCCGGCATGTCCGACGTCGGTCCAGACAAAGCCGCGGGCCAGGGTCCTCTTTTCAGATTAGTTTGTTGAGAGCCGGCAGTCGCGAAACCACCCAGTAATTGCCGTTCTTGCGCGAACAAATTCTGAGCGCTGAACGCCGCTTTCAAAATCGATAATGGGTCGAGGGGACGGCAACAATTGGGGCGCATTTCAGACCGACGGCAACTGGGCCGGAGAACGAACCCGCTACGCGGGAGGGTTTTTGGTTGTGAGGTTTGGGTAGAACAGCAGCGTCGCACATGGATTGAGCAAGGCCCAGGATAGGCAGAGTATTTCGACTCTCTCAACCAAGGAGTCGAACGATGAATGAGCTTATTTCCATTGCCCCTATCAGTCCGCTGCGCCAGCGGCTGATCGACGACATGAACATGCGGCATTTTAGCCGTGAGACACGGCGTAACTACATTCGCGATGTCGGCCGTTTTGCGACATTCCTGGGCCGACCTCCCGATACCGCAACGGCAGAGGATCTGCGGCGCTTCCAGGTCGAGCAACGAGAAGCCGGCATGCCTGTGCCGACCATGAACAGCGTAGTGTCGGCGCTGCGGTTCTTCTTCACGCACACGCTCGACCGGCCCGATCTCGCCCGCAGGCTGGTCAGGGTGAGCCATCCTTGCAAGCTGCCGGTGGTGGTGAGCCGTGACGAGGTTACGCGCCTGCTGAACGCCACCACCTGCATCAAGCATCAGGCGGCGCTGTCGGTCGCCTATGGTGCGGGATTGCGGGTCGCCGAGGTCTCGATGCTCAAGGTCCGTGACATCGACAGCGAACGGATGCTGCTGAGGGTCGAACGTGGCAAGGGCGGACAGTATCGCAATGCCATGCTCCCGACCGATCTGCTGACGCTCCTGCGACAGTGGTGGAAGCTGGGCCGCGAGCAGGGCGTGATGCACCGCGATGGCTGGCTGTTCCCGGGCCAGCACGCGCTGAAGCCGATCAGCACGAGGCAGCTCTACCGCGTCGTCGTCGAGGCCGCGCAGGCCGCAGGTATCGCCAAGCGGGTGGGTCCGCACACGCTGCGCCACAGCTTCGCGACGCACCTGCTCGAGGACGGCATCGATATCCGGATCATCCAGACGCTTCTTGGTCATGCCAAGCTGGAGAACACCGCCTTCTATACCAGGGTGGCCACCCGCACCGTACGGGCAGTGACCAGTCCGCTCGACAAGCTGAGCATGTTCCTGCCCGAACCGAAGGCTCCCGACGGCTGAGAAGTGCGCACCGGACTCGAGGTCGCAGATATCTTCCGCGATGCTGGCCCTGCCTACCGGACCGCCCACGCGGGGCATCTGAGCCTGCATCAGCTCAAGATCATGTCGGCGATCGAACATTGCCGCACTGCGGCGCTGGGCGGGCATGTCGAGGCCTGCACCGACTGCGGGCACTGGCGGATCGCCTATAACAGCTGCCGTAACCGCCATTGCCCCAAGTGCCAAGGCGCTGCCGCACGCACCTGGCTGGAAGCGCGCGAGGCCGATCTTCTGCCCGTCGGATACTTCCACGTCGTGTTCACGCTACGCGGGGAAGATCGCCGTTGCGACTCACCGTATCGATGAGAATGACGAGTTGAAACGCTTCGGTGCAGACCTCATCTTCCACCCCTATTACGACGCTGCCGATCGAGCCATTGAACTACTTCACACGGAGAACGAGGAAGCGTTGGACGACTACGAAATCGAAGAGCAACGGGAATTTTGATTCGGCCCGCATTATCGCGAGTGGATGGACATCGGAGGGTCTAGGTCCTGCACCATAGGGACAACCCGATGAAGAAGGTTTGTCCAAAAGAGGAGAACATGGTCAGCAGAAAACCAGTGGTCAGCCAGTGACCCTTATTGCGCACGAATTGAAGTATCGTCTGGCCTTAGCCGCCTCCCGCAAAGCCTCCCAAAGTCCGGTTGTGGTTGTTTTACCGCAAACCTCTCGTCTATGAGGCCCTTAGTGCCTAAGGCACATAACAATCGTATCAACTCAAAAAAGGTCTACGCAGACAGCCAATGGCAATCCCATTGACGCTATACACATTAGTCTTATTGCCGTTTGTCGCTGCGCTGCTGATCGCAGGCATCGGCGGCAATGCGCGCATCTTGCATTCGGGCATTGCGGCAGCAGGCAGCGCGATAGGCCTTGTCCTGATTGTGTCCGCAGCGGCGCGAGTGATTGGCGGCGAAGAATTCGCCGTTGCCATTGCCTGGGTGCCGGCAATCGGGCTTGAATTCTCGCTGATGATCGACCCGCTGGGGCTGATGTTTGCCGGGTTGATCCTCGGCATTGGGCTCTTGGTTGTCATTTTCGGGCACTTCTACCTCGCTGAAGGCGAGGCGACCGGTCGGTTTTTTGCCAGCTTGATGCTGTTCCAAGGCGCAATGCTGGGCATTGTGCTGGCAGGTAATGTACTGCTGCTGCTGATTTTCTGGGAGTTGACCAGTCTTTCGTCTTTTCTGCTGATCGGTTTCTGGCGCCACAAGTCCGAGGCGCGGAAGGGCGCACGTATGGCGTTGGCAGTCACTGGGGGCGGGGGACTGGTGCTGATTGCCGGTATGTTGCTGCTGGGCATCGTCGCAGGCTCGTTCGACCTGATGACAATTCTTGCGAGCGCTGATGTCGTTCAGGCCTCCCCGCTCTATCCGGTGATCCTGATCCTGATTCTGATCGGCTGCTTCACCAAATCGGCGCAATTCCCGTTTCATTTCTGGCTGCCGCACGCAATGGCAGCTCCCACCCCCGTCAGCGCCTATCTCCATTCGGCAACAATGGTGAAGGCGGGCGTTTTCCTGCTAGCGCGGCTGTGGCCAGTTCTGTCGGGGACCGATCTTTACACCGTGATCGTGACAAGCGTGGGCCTTGTTACCATGACATTTGGAGCGTTTGTCGCGCTGTTCCGGCACGATCTCAAAAGCATTCTTGCCTATTCCACAATCAGCCAGCTTGGTTTGCTGGTCATGCTGCTGGGCTTTTCGATCAAGATGGCGGCCGTTGCCGCGGTACTGCACATTCTCAATCACGCAGCGTTCAAGGCGGCATTGTTCATGACCGCCGGAATTGTCGATCATGAATCCGGCACACGAAATATTCGGAGGCTGGGAGGACTGGCGAAAGTGATGCCTATAACCGCGATCATAGCCACGACCGCTGCTGCTGCGATGGCAGGCCTGCCGCCGCTGGGTGGTTTCATTTCCAAGGAAATGATGCTTTACGAAACGCTTGAAATCTCGCTGTTTGGCCTGCCTTGGCTGGTGCCCGTCGTGGCGACCATCGCTGCAACATTGTCGGTCGGCTATTCGCTGCGGCTGGCCTGGCATTTGTTTTTTGGAACGCCGCGTGAGCTACAGCCTTATGCGCGCGCGCATGATCCGGGGGTTGGGATGTGGGCATCGCCTGGAGTGCTGGTGCTTCTCGCAGTGCTGATGGGCCTTTTTCCGATGTTGCTGGCGGGGACGCTGGTTGCTTCGGTGGCGGGTGCAGTGATCGGCGAGCCATTGCCGGCGCTTGATCTTTCACTGTGGCACGGGGTCAATTTGGCGCTTGGCATGAGCGTGATGGCGGTTGCAGGTGGCGTGTTGCTCCTGTGGCGGCATAAAGACCTGCTACGCGCCACGGCCAGCCTGCTGAAGCCTGATGCCAATGCCATGTTCCACAGCCTGATGGCAGGGGCCGACACGGTGGTACGCAAATTCATTGTGGCCACTCATACGCCCTCTTTGCAGCGGATGGTTTTCGCGACTTTCTCAGTAGTGGTGTTGATGGTGATCGAAGGCGCGATCACCGGCGGAGGCAGTCTCACCGGCCCGCGCGAGGGACTGTCAGCATCGCCAATATCGATTGTCGCATGGCTGCTGCTAATTGTTGCTACTGTGGCAGTGGTCAATGATGAACGTCACCGCTTCCGCGTGCTGGTCTATATCAGCGCTATCGGCCTGATCATCGCGCTCGCCTTCGTGCAGTTTTCCGCCCCCGATCTGGCCTTGACGCAGATTTCGGTGGAAGTGGTGACAATCCTGCTGCTGCTAATGGCTCTGAACCTGCTGCCCAAGGCGCCGCCGCTACTGTCCAGCTCCCCGCGCAAGTGGCGTGACGGAGCGCTCGCCTGTCTGGGCGGGCTGTTGGTTGGCGGTGCGGCCTGGGCGATGCTGACGCGCGATCCGAACGATCCGATCTCCAGCTATCACCTTGCCAACAGCTATTCGGGCGGCGGCGGCACCAATGTCGTCAATGTCACGCTGGTCGATTTCCGCGCATTCGACACGCTGGGCGAGATCATTGTCCTGGGGATCGCAGGGATCGCGATCTTTGCCTTGTTGGACACCACTTCACGCGGGTCTGCTGGTGCAAGACTGCGGACCTGGCAGGAAGATGTACTGCATTCGCCCGAAAGCCATCCCATTATGTTTGTGATGTCGACTCGCATCCTGTTGCCGCTGGTGCTCTCGGCCGGGATATACATGTTCCTGCGCGGACATAACCAGCCGGGCGGTGGGTTTATCGCCGCATTGGTCGTCGCGATCGCGTTTCTGCTGCAATATCTTGCGTCCGGCTTCGACTGGACTGATGCCCGGCGCCGCATTGGTGAACATACGATGATTGCCTTTGGCGTGCTGGTGGCAATGGTGACGGGACTGGGCGCACTGATTTTTGACGCGAATTTCCTTGCGACCGCATTCGATTATTTCACCCTTCCACTGATTGGCGAGTTTGAACTGGCGACGGCAGTGCTGTTTGATGTCGGCGTATTCTGTGTCGTGTTCGGCGCGGTGATGCTCGCGCTGGCGCAGTTGAGCCACATTTCACAACGGGCGGCACGAGCGCATCAGGCGCAACTTGAGGAAGAAAAAGCAGAGGGTAGCCGATGACTCTCGAATTTCTCGTCGCAAGCGCGATCGGCGTGCTCGTTGCAGGGGGCATTTATATGGCTCTGCGGGGGCGCACATTTCAGGTCGTGCTTGGCCTCACGCTGTTTTCCTACGCCGTCAATCTGTTCCTTTTCGCCTCGGGTCGCCTGACTGTGAACCGCCCGCCAATCTGGTCGAAGACCGTGACCGAATATGCCGATCCCTTGCCACAGGCGCTGGTCCTTACTGCGATCGTGATCACTTTCGGGATGACGGCATTTGCCGTGGTGCTGGCCCTTCGCAGCTTTCTGGAAACTGGCAGTGATCAGGTTGATGGAGACATCGTGCCCTGCGACGATCAGCAGTCTGACGGAAATGACACGGGATGAGCCTTATCACACATCTAGCTATTGCGCCGGTCGTGATCCCCGCGCTTGCTGCGCCGCTCGCACTGCTGGTAATGCGACGCAGGCGTGCGCTGGGCATCGGAATCTCGCTGGTATCGGCTGCGGCCATGCTATTGGCCGCGCTGGCGCTGTTGTGGGCCGCCTCTGACGGAACGATCCGCACCTATGAGCTGGGCGACTGGCCCGCTCCCTTCGGCATTGTGCTGGTGGTAGACCGGCTTTCTGCGATCATGATTACACTGGCCGCCAGCCTTTCGGTCATCGCCATGCTGCATGCGGTCCTGACGAGAGCGGATCGCAAGGGCTGGCATTTCCATCCGCTATTCCAGTTTCAGATGATGGGCCTGAACGGGGCGTTCTTGACCGGAGATCTGTTCAATCTGTTCGTGTTTTTCGAAGTGTTGCTGATCGCGTCTTATGGTCTGATGCTGCATGGTCAGGGCCCGGCAAGACTCAAGGCCGGTGTACAATATGTGATCGTCAACATTGTCGGCTCATCTTTGTTCCTAATTGCGCTGGGGCTGCTATATGCGCTTACCGGCACGCTCAACATGGCCGATATGGGCCTGCGCGTGGCGGAGATCGGTACGGACGATCAGGGGCTGCTCCGTGTTGCGGCGCTGCTGCTGGTGACAGTGTTCGCGCTGAAAGCAGCACTGGTTCCGCTGCATCTCTGGCTGCCTCGGACCTATGCAGTTTCCACTCCAGCGGTTGCCGCCCTGTTTGCGATCATGACCAAGGTCGGGGTGTATTCAATCATCCGGGTGGTCCCGCAGGTGTTCGGCGAGGGTGCCGGAGCGGCGGCCTGGGTACCCGCACCCTATCTGTTGCCCGCGGCGATCGTAACTGCGATTGTCGGCTTTGGCGGCGTGTTCGTGGCGCGCAGCCTGTCCGAACAGGCCGCCTATGCGGTGATCGGGTCAACCGGGACCCTGTTGATCGCGGTGGCCGGATGGCAGCAAGACACTCTAAGTGCCGCGCTCTATTACCTTGTCCATTCAACCCTGGCCGGGGCCGCGTTGTTTCTTGTTGCCGATGTCGTTGCCCACAGACGGGTGAGCTCCGTAGACAATGCCAGCCCGGCGCCCCCCTTTGCCCAGCGGCAGTTCATCGCCCTGTTGTTCATGGCCGCTGCGATTGCCGCGACTGGCCTGCCTCCATTATCGGGCTTCATCGGCAAATTGCTGATCCTCGAATCGGTGGCGGATGTGCCGTTCTGGGGCTGGTCATGGACAGCTATCCTGTTCAGCACGCTGATCGGTGTAATCGGCTTTGCTCGTACCGGCAGCATGGTATTCTGGAAAGAGACAGCGCCATCCAAAACTGGGCCGCTGGATGGAGCTATGCCGACCAGAGTATCGCGTGCAGACATGGTCGCGCCAATTATCGCCATTATGCTGTTGGCTGCGCTTTCTGCAGGCGCGGGCTGGGCAACCAATTACAGCACCGAGGCTGCAGCACAGCTTCTCGATTCTGCAGCTACTGCTCGCGCCGTGCTGGGAGGTAGATAAAATGAGCCGCTTGATCCCGCATCCCGGACTTTCTGCCCTGCTGGTCGTAGTATGGGTCTTGATGGTCAACGATCTGACCTTCGGCGCGCTGTTTCTCGGAATAATCATCGGGGTGTTGCTCCCCCTTTTTACCGCGCCGTTCTGGCCGGGTCGGCCCAACGTGAATTACGTCGCCGGCCTCGCCTATTTCGGTCTGGTATTATGGGACATTGTCGTCGCGAACTTTGAAGTAGCAGCGATCATCCTGTTCAAGCGGAATCGCGATCTGCAGCCGGCCTGGCTGATAGTTCCACTGGAACTGGATACACCCGAGGCCATCACGGTTTTTGCAGGCACAATCAGTCTTACGCCGGGAACCGTATCCGCCGATGTGTCGGCCTGCGGAACCTACCTTCTGGTCCATGCGCTCGATGCTCCAAACCCGCAAGCAGATGTGGACCGGATCAAGAGCCGGTACGAAGCGCGTCTGAATAAGGTGTTCGCATGATCAGTTATGCGGTAATTTATGGCCTGGTCTGCCTGGCTCTGGCACTGGGCTTCAATCTGTGGCGACTGCTCAAGGGGCCGAGCATAGGCGACCGAATTCTAGCGATGGACACGATGGTCATCAACACTATCGCGATCATCCTTCTCATCGGCATCGCCAACGAAAGCGGCAGCTTTTTTGAAGCGGCGCTGTTGCTCGCAATGGTTGGCTTCGTCGGCACTGTTGCCTATTGCAAGTTTCTGCTGCGCGGAGACATCATCGAATGATCGGCTCTATCTCAATTGCAGAGATCGTCATCAGCCTGATGATCGTGATCGGCGCCAGTTTTGCGCTGATCGGTAGTTGGGGCCTTGTGCGCCTGCCTTCGCTGATGGAGAGGTTGCACGGGCCGACCAAGGCCACCACGTTGGGCCTTGGCGGAATGCTGATCGGCTCGCTTCTGTTCTTCCAATTGGAGCACGGCCATTGGACCACGCATGAATTGCTGATTTCACTGTTTCTTTTTATCACCGCGCCCATATCAGCCAATATGATTGCTAAGGTGCATCTTCATCACTTACGGATTGAACAGGCGAATGCCGGACCGGCCGGGAAGCCGACAAATCCACCCTCCGATAGCGATTGGGCCACCTACGAAGCGCCGCGCCCGATCACGTCCGAAGCACCTCCCAGTGATGACCGCTGAAATGTGCGTGGGGGCGGCTCTTCCCGCGACCAATTTAAATGCAGCTAACGCCATTGAAACGATCACCGTTGGCGAGACACCTCACTGGACAGCCGAATGATAGTCCTCAATCCGGGCGACTTCATGTGCTGAACCGAGAATCACACCAATACGTTGGTGAAGGCCGCTGGGCTTCAAATCGAGAATGCGCGCTGTACCCATCGTCGCTCGACCTCCTGCTTGCTCGACAAGCATCGCCATCGGGTTCGCTTCGTATAGCAGTCGAAGCTTGCCACCATTTGCCCCATGACGACTATCGGTCGGGTAGAGAAAACCCCGCCCCGCACGAGGATGCGATGAACGTCGGCAACCATCGACGCAGTCCAACGCATGTTAAAATCAGCTCCGCAAGGCCCTTCTCTGCCTTTAAGACAGTCATCAATATAGCGGCGAATAGGTTCGTCCCAATGGCGCTGATTGGATGCGTTGATAGCAAACTCGGTTGTTTCACTGGGGATATTCATGTTGGGATGCGTCATGATCCATGATCCCATCTCGCGGTCGAGCGTGAAACCAAAAACTCCTGCACCAAGCGTCAAGACCAGCAAAGTCTGCGGGCCGTAAATGGCATAGCCAGCTGCCACTTGCTGGTCGCCCGATTGAAGAAAATCGCCTTCGCAGATTTCTCGCCCCGACGCATCTTCCGGCGCTTTCAACACCGAAAATATCGTTCCCACTGATAGATCGACATCGACGTTGCTCGATCCATCAATGGGATCGTAAAGCAATAGATACTCGCCCTTCGGATAGCGGTTGGGCACAGGGTGGATCAATTCCATTTCCTCTGAAGCAAGCGCAGCAAGATGCCCGCCCCATTCATTCGCTTCGAGAAACATTTCGTTGGCAATGACGTCTAGCTTCTTCTGCACTTCACCTTGAACATTCTCGGTTTCAAGGCTTCCAAGAACGTCGCCCAGTTCACCTTTGCTGATGACGTGGCCGATGCTTTTGCAGGCACGGGCGACGAGTTCAATCAGCAGTCGGAGTTCCGGCCCAATCACTTGCTCTGACCGCTGCTGCTCGATCAGGAACTGGGTTAATGTCTTTCGCTTCATGCGCACCGCCTAGCAGATAAAGACTGCGCGAGGCCAGAGCTGCGTTAAGCTGATGGCTGCAATGGGATCAGCAACAAGATGGCAGGATTTGGGCATCGAAAAAATTATTCGAATTTCCATCAGGGCCAGCGGAAGCATTCTCGCCACTCAAACTGGCTGGATATATGAAAGCAACCGATCAGAATTATCCCGATAAAAAGCCCTTACCAAAGGAGGCGGCCACATATGAATCACAAATCAACGCAATTGGAAATCCCAAATCGATTCAGTCAATGCTGGACATACTCTAGGATGTGGTGCAGCCAGATGTTATCGCCTGCAACCGGCCTGCCGCGCAGCAAGAGCGATTGCTACGAAATAGGCCATACCACAACTCGTTAGCGTCGGCCAGCCGATTACTCCTGCTGCGGAACACCCAAGATAGCCGGTGGCGACCATTATGAAAGTGGGCGCCGGAACGAGTGTTAGAACGGCTTGGCTGGTCGCGGCCATCCAAAGGTAGACGCTTAATTTCTCTATAGCTTGATGTGGAGCCATCTCTGAGACCCTGCGTGAAGCAGAGCGGATGCGCGCGGCTGACAAGTCAATCGCGTCCTTCCTAGCCATGGCCGAATTGACCGCCGCGAGGAGATAGGACGTTAAAAGAACAGGAGATGCCACTATATAGCTTGAGCTGGTATTGATGACGAGTAGACCTGCCAGTCCGCGTTGGTTGAGAAGCGCGAAGATCAAAGTAAGGATAATTACTGCAAGCAACTGACGCCCGGCGGCGACGCTGCCGACGTGGAAGAGCCAAAGCATCGTCCGCCAATGTTTCACGGCGAACGGAAACTATGCGTTGAATGTTCGATCAGCGCCAGCAGACCTTTCAGGAGCGTCTCCGGAGACGGCGGGCAACCCGCTAGGTGCAGATCGACGGGCACCACTGCCGACACGCCGCCAACCACGGCATAGCTGCCGGCAAAACAGCCCCCGTCAGACGCACAGTCCCCCACTGCGACCACCCATTTGGGAGCCGGGGTCGCGTTGTATGTACGCTCCAGGGCTTCGCGCATGTTCCTCGTGACCGGACCCGTGACGAGCAGGACATCGGCATGGCGGGGAGAAGCGACGAAACGAAGGCCGAAGCGCTCGATATCGTAAAAAGCGTTACTGAGAGCATGAATTTCAAGTTCGCAACCGTTGCAGGAGCCGGCGTCTATTTCGCGGATTGAAAGGCTACGACCGAGGTTCTCCCGTGCGACACGCCCCAGCGAAGTAGCCAGTTCCGCGAGCATCGACCGATCGGGATCGGGCACCCCTTCGGTTAGCGGAGATCTGATCAGGTTTTCAAACAGGAGCTTACGCATCATCACACCTAGAGGTCATGCCCGGAATAGGAGCAGTTGAAGGATTTATTGCAGAGCGGGAAATCCGCGACGATGTTGCCTTCGATCGCCGCTTCAAGCACCGGCCACTGAAACCAGGACGGGTCGCGCAAGTGGCAACGCTCAATGATACCCGTCGGGTCAAGCCGGAGCCAGCAGAGGATGTCACCGCGAAAGCCCTCGACGAGAGCCATGCCTTCGCGCGTTTCCTTGGCCTGTGCGACGGCGACCGAGATTTCACCGGGCGGCATCTCCGCCATAATCTGGTCGATCAGTCCAAGGCTCTGCTCGACTTCGCGAATCCGGACCCACACGCGCGCATTGACGTCGCCCTCATTGAAGAGTGGCACGTCAAATCGCAATGCGTCATAGGGCGGATAGGCAAGGTTGCGCCGCGCGTCGAAGGATCGCCCGGATGCGCGGCCAACATAGCCACCGCAGCCATATTGCAGCGCAAGCGTGTGCGAGAGCGTTCCCGTGCCGACCGTGCGGTCTTGTAGTGAGGAGGTCTCGTCGTACAGCTCGACCAGTTGCGAAAAGGCTTTGCGGATCATAGGCAAGAGCGCTCTGACACCGTCCTCGCCGGAGCGATCGAGGTCTGCCGTGACCCCGCCGGGGACAACCTTGTCCATCATCAGCCGATGGCCGAAACAGTTGTTCGACTGACGTAGCACGTGCTCGCGCAGCACGCCGGTGTGCGCATGCATCAATGCGAAGGCCGCGTCGTTGCAGACAGAGCCGATATCGCCCAGATGATTCGCGATCCTCTCCAGCTCGGCCATCAGTGCGCGCAGCCAATGCGCCCGCACGGGAACCTCGATCCCAAGTGCCGCCTCGACCGCGCGCGAATATGAGATCGAATAGGCCACGGTGCTGTCGCCGGATATCCTCGCCGCAAAGTGAGCTGCGCGTTCGAATGAGGCTCCAGCCATCAATGACTCAACGCCCTTGTGGGCATAGCCGAACCGCTCTTCGAGTCGGACGACCGTCTCGCCATTGGCAGTGAACCGGAAATGCCCCGGCTCGATAATACCTGCGTGGACCGGACCGACAGCTATTTGGTGCAGGCCTTCGCCTTCTGCGGTCAAGAAGGCATATGGTGAGCCTTGATCCGATGATTCCGTGGGCGTTCCCAGAGGATGACGGACGCACCAGCGCCCATGATCGAGCCAGGGGCGATTATCGGGTGCGCTGACAGGTTCGAGGCCGAAGAGATCGCTTATGGTTCGTTCGAGACGGTGCGCCGGTGCATGATGCCGGGCGATCGACGGGAATTGGCCGGTGGGACAGGGCAGAGTCGCAACAGCCATTTCGCTCCGGTCGGTTTCGTCCCGGCCAATGTCGTACAGGGCCATGTGGACAGCCCCGGCGTCCCCCCACAGGCCGGCCAGCGTCCAGCGGCCTTCCGCCAGTTGTCCGCCAAGCGCAGACCATGTCTCCACATCGACGATCCTGCGCGGCCATGGATGGTGGGCGTGCGGCAGTGCTGTTCCTGCGAGTGCCTTGATCAAGCTTGGCATATTCCCTCCCAGTTCAATGGAGTAAAACCGCAACATGCTGGAACCAGGTGACCAACGGGGGGGGTAGATATATCCCCGCCGTGAACACCAGCCCAAGATGGGCGATCATAGGAAGATAGGACGCCTTGACCGGATGGCTCACGCCTGTCGGCTCTCCGAAAGCCAATCCATGAACCTTGAGCATCAGCGCGCCAAATGCGACCAGCAGGCCAATCACCAAGGGGATAGCGAGCAGTGGCGCGCGCGCAAAGGTCGAGCTCACCACAAGGAACTCGCTCATGAAGACCCCCAGCGGCGGCATACCGGCGATTGCCGCAACGCCCACCACAAGCCCCCAGCCCAACAGGGGATGGCTCACGGTCAGCCCGCGAATCTCCGCGATGTTTTGGGTATCTTTGGCCTGCGCGATGTGTCCCACGGCAAAGAAGATCGCCGATTTGGTGAGGCTGTGCATGGTCATGTGAAGCAGTCCGGCGAAATTCGCCAGCGGCCCGCCCATGCCGAAGGCGAAGGCGATGATGCCCATGTGTTCGATTGACGAATAGGCGAACAGGCGCTTGATGTCCTTTCTCCTGTACATCATGAAGCCCGCGAAGATCAGGGAGACCAGCCCCATCGTCACCAATAAGGGGCCTGGTGCGATCGCGCCGGGATTGGCGGCGAGCAGCAACTTGAACCGCAGGACAGCATGGAGCGCGACGTTGAGAAGCAAGCCCGAGAGTACAGCCGAGACCGGGGTCGGCCCCTCGGCGTGCGCATCGGGAAGCCACGCGTGTAAGGGTGCGAGCCCGACCTTGGTGCCATAGCCTAGCATCAGGAACACGAAGGCGAGGTTGAGTAAACCCGGATCGAGCGATGCCGCATGTTCAATTAACACGGTCCAGACCATGCCGTCGGGCCCTTCGCCGACCACTGGGCGCGCCGCCATATAAACAAGGATCGTGCCAAATAGTGCCAGTGAGATACCGACGCTGCCAAGGATGAAGTATTTCCACGCTGCTTCGAGCGCCTCATGCGTGCGATAGATACCGACCATCAGCACGGTCGTGAGAGTTGCAAGCTCGATTGCGACCCACATCAGCCCGATATTGTTTGCCAGCAGCGACAGACTCATGCTGAACAGCAGTATCTGATACATAGCATGGTAGAACCGCAGCTGAGTCTTCGTAAGGCGGCCGGTTTCAAGTTCATGCGCAATATAGCTGGCGCTGAAAACGCTGGCGGTGAACCCCACAAACGTGTTGAGTACGATGAAGATTATGTTGAGGTCATCGACCAGCAAATAGGGGCCGGGTTCCGGCGTGCGAATGAACAGCGACAGCGCCGCCAGAAGACTCAGAAAGGCCGAGCTTGCGTTGAGGCCGGCGGAAATCCTGTAGTTGGGAATGAAGATCAAAATGACGGCCGTCACGAGTGGTATCGCCAGGATCAGGCCCTCGCCGCTCGATGGCATGCCGATCAACGGCTTTCTCCTCGGAAATCGTCCATAGCCTCTAGATCGACGGTGTCGAAGCGTTCGCGGATGCGGAACAGAAAGATGCCGATTACGATGAAGGCAATCAGGACAGAAAAGGCGACGCTGATTTCGACAACGAAAGGCATGCCCTTCGCGCCGGTCGCTGCGAGGATCAAGCCATTCTCCAGTGACATGAAGCCAACCACCTGACTGACGGCGTTCCGCCGGGTCACCATCATCAACATACCGAGCAGCACGACCGACAAGGCGAAGGCAAGATCCTCGCGGGCGAACACGTCGGCATTGACGGTAACACGCAGAATGACGACAACCGAAAGCGCGACCAGACCCAGTCCGGCTAACATGGTTGGACCAATGTTGATCGCTGTTTCCACTTCGCGATGGATGCCAAGGCGTCTGATCATCCGGTGAAGCGCAACCGGAATGATGATTGCCTTGACCGAGAGGGTGATTGCCGCCGTCAAATAGAGATCAGACGCACCCTGCACATAGGCCTGCCAAGCGACTGAGAGTGCCAGTATGATTGCCTGGAACGCAAAAACATTGAGCAGTGCGGGCAGGCGATCCTGATAAAGCAGCATCAGGCTGACGAGAACCAGGCTACCCGCTAGGAAATGTGCAATGTCGAGAGCAAGCTTGTCCAAGTTACAGACTCCGAGAAACGAACAAAAGGAGCGTGCCGAGGAACCCCAGCATGAACGCGGCGCCGAGTAGATCCGGCACTCGGAATACCCGCATCTTCGCAATCATGGATTCGAATACGGCGAGCAGAATACCGGCGACGCCAAGCTTGGCGACATAAACGGCCGCACCGATGAGATGGACATGGAGCGGGGCACCAGCCGGGGCAAGACTCCATGGCACGAACACGCAGGCGATCAATGAAAAATAGAGCAGCAGCTTGAGTGACGACGAAAGCTCTAAGAGTGCGAGGTGCCGTCCCGAATATTCAAGCACCATCGCTTCATGCACCATTGTGAGTTCAAGGTGCGTCGCGGGATTGTCCACTGGCATGCGCGCATTTTCAGCAATCGCGACGATAACGAGAGCGACCAATGCCATGCCGATCGAGACGCGCAGACCCACGCCTGGCGAAAGCATGATTCCGGCCACGGTGGAAAGCTGGGTCGAACCGGCGACGAGCGCGAGTGTGAAAACGATCATCATCAACGCCGGTTCGGCCAATGTCGCAATCATTGCCTCGCGGCTTGATCCGATGCCGCCAAAACTGGTGCCGACATCCATGCCGGCAAGCGCAAGAAAGAAGCGTGCGCTTCCGAGTAACGCGATGATGACGATTAGATCCGCAGACCAGCTGAACAAGAGTCCGGTCGCGAAAGTGGGTACCAGCGCGGCCGCAACCCAAGTTGTCGCAAATACAATATAGGGAACGATTCGGAACAGCCACGATGCGCTCTCGGCGACGATGGCCTCTTTGCGGACAAGCCGGATGAGATCGCGATAAGACTGCAGCAACGGCGGCCCACGCCGACGCAGTATCCGCGCCTTCACTTTGCGCACTAGCCCGGTCAGAAGCGGTGACAGCAGCAGCACGAGTAGCATCTGCGAGACCTGGATGGAGAGGCCATCGATCAGTGAGGTGTCGATCATGTCCATGAGGCAAGGATCAGTAAGAGTATTATAAGTTCGCCAAAGACCAGGCTTAAATACCGGCGGATGGTGAGGAACTGGAGATGGTTTAGGCGCTCCGCGAGGACGTTCACCAGGCGAATAAGTGGCTCATAGAGCCACTCCCAGATGAGATCATGCACTGTAACGATCAAACGCGCAGGGCTGCCATTCCCGGGAAGTGGCACATGTATCTCCTCGTGGACACGGAACGCGAAACCGCCGAGTACACGGCGCAATGGCTGGGCGAAGCTGTCCGCAGTATATTGGGTTGCCGGACTGCCATCAGGGAAACCGCAGTCCCAGGCCGGCGCCCTGCGCAACTTGGCCGATGCCAACCAGTGGATGGCAAACACCGCAAGCGATGCCGAAGCTGCGATGAAGATGAAAACCAGCAAGCCGTTATAGGAACTGCGGCTTTCGGCGATCGGCACGATGGAAAGCCAGGCTATGTCGGTCTGAACTGGCATGCGCGTTCCGATAATGGTCTGCACCGCCGGCGCGACTGCATCGATAATTATTGCCGGAAAAATTCCTGCGAGCAAACACAGCACCGCCAGAATCGACATGGCCGCGATCGATATCCGATCGACCTCGTGGGCGTTGGATGCCGCCGCGCTTCTCGGCCTACCAAGGAAGGAAATGCCGAACGCGCGAACGAAGCAGGCAGCGGCCAGCGCTGCGGCCAGCGCAAGCATGGCACCGACTGCCGGGATGAGGAGCTTCAGTGCCCATTGGGGAAGTTCAGGGCTCAGCAATATGGCTTGTAGCATGAGCCATTCCGACGCGAAGCCGTTGAGCGGCGGCAAAGCCGAGATCGCGACGGAACCGACCAAGAAAAGAAGGCCTGTCGTCGGCATCCGGTTTAGCAGACCACCGAGATTCTCCATTGCTCTCTCGCCGGTGGCAGTGAGAACGGCACCTGCACCGAAGAACAGAAGGCTTTTGAACAGCGAATGATTGAGAACGTGGAACAGCGCAGCGGTCACCGCGACTGCGGCGGCGGCCGTCATGCCATTGCCCTGGAAGGCGAGCGCCAAACCCAACGCCACAAAGATCAGTCCGATATTCTCGATGGTACTGTAGGCCAAGACGCGCTTGATATCGTTCTGCATCAATGCGGAAAGGACCCCGAGCACCGCCGTTACAGCACCGACAATCAATACAGGAACGGCCCACCACCAAGAAATGGGCCCCAGCAAATCGAAGGCTAACCTGATGAAGCCGTAGATGGCGACCTTGGTCATCACCCCGCTCATCAGTGCGGAAACATGACTTGGGGCGGCCGGATGCGCGAGGGGCAGCCAAACATGCAGCGGTACGAGACCCGCCTTCGAGCCGGTGCCGAGCAAGGCCAGGCCAAGCACCAGCCCAGCCAGTCCGGATGGTGCACCATCCGCGCGCATAGTCGCAAACGCGTAGCCGCCATCGGGGCCTGCCATCAGACCGAAGGCGAGCAGGAGTGCCAGTGTCCCGAAGCTGGCCATCGCGATATAGACATAACCTGCCTTTCGATTTCCCTCCTCCTGATGGTGGGTCATCACGAGCGCCCATGATGCTAGGGACATGGATTCCCAAGACAGGAGAAAAGTGAAGGCATCGGCTGCCAGCAACACCAAGTTCATGCCAGCCAGGAACATCGGAAAAAACGGTAGGACTCGCTCGGGCGCGGACTCGTGGCGACCGTATCCAAGCCCGTAAAGGCTGGCGGCAACTCCGCCCAGATTGATCACGACGAGGAAGAAGGCCGACAGCGCATCGAGTCGGAAATGGGCACCAATCCATGGCAAACCGAGCGGTAGGACGGTTTCCCATGCAACGGACGATTGTGCGATCAAATGCATGAGGCCGTAAGCGCACGCGACTCCTGAAATCAACAAACTCGCGCCGTAAACCGGCCATCTTGCCCAGCTGACACGACCAATCGGAATCGCGACGCCGCTGGTGACCAAGTGCGCCAATATGCACCAAAGTAAAACGTCGAGAGGTGCCCAATTGGTCATTCAAACAACGCGCGCGCTAACCGTCTGGGCGGTTCGATTGTCTTTAGCAGCCACTGTCAACCGGATACCACCGCCGCCGACGGCACCGAGCGCTATGAATTGGATCGCCGCTTCATTCAGGGCGGCGATCAGCCTGATAAACGAATCGACATTTCCTCGAATGATGCCCTCGCTTCTTCCCGTCCACTGAATGGTTTGAGCGGAAAGACCTGATAACACAGGGAGTTGTCGCTGGTCGATGCCGAGCCAAGCCTGCGCTCCTCTCAACCGGTATACCCCGATCATTAGGTGTCCTTTCAAGTGAATTTCGCGATCATTACATAGCATGATTGCATTCTCACTACTAATATGCAATAGTCCTATTGTGATATTTTAAACATCAATTTGGTTGCACTTGATGTTGATTGAGGACTTTCTGGACAAGGATGACTACGACCGGAGTCATCGCCGGAATTCGAGGCCAAGCGATAGGTGGATTGGAGAGTATCAATGAGCGCAAGATTTCGCCTGCGGCCAAGGCCTTTGTCGCCCCATCTTCTCATCTATCGACTGACAATCACTATGGCGATGTCCATTGTTCATCGCCTCACCGGCGTCGTTCTATATCTTGGCTCCTTATTTTTTGCTTGGTGGATTGTTGCAGTATCTGCCGGCCAAAAGTCTTATGCTGTCTTTGATCTGTTCGCTGCGTCCTTACCCGGAAAGACCATCATCTTCGGGTTCGTATGGGCGCTAATCCATCACATGCTCGGCGGCATCCGCCATCTCATTTGGGATGGCGGACTGTGGATTAATTTGCCGGAAGCCAGAGGGATTGCCTGGGTGACGTTGATTGGATCGGTGACGCTCGCTCTCACCGCTTGGATTGCTGGAGCATTCATCAGGACCTTGATCCAATGACCAGCATGCGCACGCCACGCCGTCGCGTCCGTGGTCTCGGGGCTGCTGGCAGCGGCACCGGCGATTTCTGGCTTCAGCGCGTTACTGCAATTGTAAACGTCCCGCTTGCCGTGGGTTTCCTTGCTCTTCTGATCGCACTTTCCGGATCGAATTTCGACACTGCCAGAACGTGGATTGGCAATCCGATTGTCGCGCTTATGCTTATCTTGCTAACTTTTTCAGCTGCGTTGCACATGCGGTTAGGCATGAAGGTAATCATAGAAGATTATGTCCATGGGACCATATTAAAAATTGCCTGTCTCTTAGGGAATACTCTGTTTTCAACTGTAGTTGGTGTCAGCTGCATTTACGCAATTCTCAGGGTCAGCCTGAGCTCCTGACTTGTCGAGGTAAACGTGGCATGAGCGTCTCCAGAGCATATGAATTCACCGATCATACCTACGATGTGATCGTTGTAGGTGCCGGGGGCGCTGGCCTGCGCGCCACCCAAGGTGCTGTTGAGGCGGGTCTTAAAACCGCCTGTATCAGCAAAGTCTTTCCGACCCGGAGCCATACCGTTGCCGCTCAGGGCGGAATCGCCGCAAGCCTCGGCAATCTGGGCGAGGACAATTGGCAATGGCATATGTACGACACGGTCAAGGGTTCTGACTGGCTTGGCGACCAGGATGCCATAGAATATATGTGCCGACAGGCCGTGCCCACGGTTATAGAACTCGAGCACGCGGGTCTCCCATTTTCCCGCACTCAAAGCGGAGAGATTTATCAGCGGCCATTTGGTGGCCACATGAGCAATTTTGGCGAGCGCCCAGTTTCCCGCGCATGTGCCGCCGCCGATCGCACTGGCCATGCCTTGATCCATACACTTTACGGACAGGCGCTGCGCTTCGGTGCCGAGTTTTTCATCGAATATTTCGTGCTAGATCTCATCATGGTGGACGGCGTGTGTCGGGGCGTTACCGCTTGGTCGCTAATGGACGGGGCATTGCACCGTTTCCGGGCACAACAGGTGATATTGGCTACCGGTGGTTATGGCAGGATCTACTTCTCCTGCACCTCGGCGCATATTTGCACGGGCGACGGTGGTGGCATGGTCCTACGTGCCGGGCTCCCGTTGCAGGACTTGGAGTTCATGCAGTTTCATCCCACCGGAATCTATGGAGCCGGCTGCTTGATCACGGAAGGTGCGCGTGGCGAAGGTGGGTATCTCGTCAATTCTGAGGGCGAGCGATTCATGGATCGCTATGCGCCTACGGCGCGAGACCTTGCCTCACGCGATGTGGTTTCCCGTGCGATGACGATAGAAATTCGAGAGGGCCGCGGCGTTGGCCCCAATAAGGATCACATTTTTCTCCACCTCGATCACCTGTCCCCCGAGATGTTGCACGAACGCCTGCCCGGTATTTCAGAATCCTCGCGGATATTCGCCGGTGTAGATGTGACCCGGCAGCCCATACCGGTGCTACCAACCGCACATTACTGTATGGGCGGCATCCCTGCGAATTATCATGGTCATGCCATCAGCGCTGCTGGAGAGGATCCAGATGCAATTGTTCCGGGACTTATGACGGCAGGTGAAGCAGCTTGCGTTTCGGTTCATGGTGCCAATCGCCTGGGTTGCAACTCCTTGCTCGACATTGTCGTCTTCGGGCGGGCAGCGGCTCTGCGATGCGCTGAAACACTGACTGCGGGTGCCTCGCAGCCAGAATTTCCAGCAGATGCTGGCGACGAGAGCATCGCAAGGTTTGACAGGTATCGTTACGCCAGCGGGCGAACTCCTACACCACGCCTCCGGTTGCAGATGCAACAAACTATGCAGAGATTCGCAACTGTATTTCGTACGGGCGAGATATTGAAAGAAGGCGAGAAAAAGCTGAATAAAGTGTGGGAAGGCCTATCGGATATCGCGGTTTCAGATCGGTCGATGATCTGGAATTCTGATCTTCTTGAGACGCTCGAATTCGAAAATCTCTTGCTGCAAGCAAAGGCGCTTGTCGGCTCTGCGGTCGCGCGAACCGAGAGCCGAGGTGCGCATGCACGGGAGGATTTCCCCGAACGCGACGACAAGAATTGGATGAAGCATAGCCTGGCATGGGTGGATACGTCCGGGAAAGTTCGTCTGGACTACAGGCCAGTACATACATTCACGATGACTGAAGATATCGAATATATCGAACCCAAGGCGCGCATATATTAACAGCGATGGCTCGCGTCCCGAATATCGAGGAAGATACAATGGTTCAGCTTACACTTCCGAAGAACTCAAGAATCGTGGAGGGCAAGCATTACCCTGCCAGTCGCTCGGCCAATAGAGTGCGGCGAATTCTTGTTTACCGATACGACCCGGACAGCAGCGAAAATCCGCGAATCGACCGCTACGATATCGATCTTGATTCCTGCGGCCCCATGGTGCTTGATGCTCTGATCGCGATCAAGAACGAAATCGACCAGACGCTGACGTTCCGCCGGTCATGCCGAGAGGGTGTGTGCGGATCCTGTGCGATGAATATCGATGGAAGCAACACCCTTGCATGCACGAAAAGCATTTTCGACATCAAGGGTGACATCAAAATCTACCCCTTGCCGCATCTCGAAGTGGTCAAGGACCTCGTACCTGACTTGACGCATTTCTATGCCCAATACGCGGAGATCAAACCCTGGCTTGACACAGAAACGCCGAGACCAGAAGGTGAATGGAAGCAAAGCCGCGAAGACAGGGCAAAGCTCGATGGTTTGTATGAGTGCATCTTATGCGCCTGTTGTTCAACCTCTTGTCCAAGCTACTGGTGGAACAGCGATCGATATCTCGGGCCAGCTGCCCTGATACAGGCCTATCGGTGGCTTGCCGACAGCCGCGACGAAGCGACTGGCGGGCGTTTGGATGATCTTGAAGACCCATTTCGTCTATACCGTTGCCATACGATCATGAACTGTGCGCAAGCTTGCCCGAAGGGACTCAATCCCGCCAAGGCCATTGCCAAGATCAAGTCGATGATGCTTGAGCGACAAATATGACCTTGGGTGCATTAGACGCGAGGTTGGTCTCGTTGGTGTGCTTACACTATGGCGTGCGGCGAAACACCGGAAGAAGGATGACCGCCTCTGACGATGCTTACAGCTGACGGATTGCCAAAGCAATTTCTCCACCAGTCTTGCCATCGGCAAGGGATATTTGCGTTGCAGAATTCTCGCCTTCTCACGCGTCCTTTCGCGTTCGAACTGAAAACACTCATCCCTGAACGCAAAAACGATGAAATTCATCCCAGTTTCGACCAGCAGGGTGGTGATTTGGCGCAAGCATTCGCTGTGACAGTCCTGCATCGGTACATACTTCCCAAGGTAATTCCATAGAATGACAACGAAAATTCCGTCAGCGTTGAACCGGACGCGGTAAGAGCGGTAGAATCGACCGTGCCGTTTCGTCAGTCATCAAGGGCCTCCCGCTTCGTATTCGACGAAACATTCGGGTCCCGGCTGTTCCCTTGGTCGATCACGTGCGCAATCTCCGACATTAGTCCTGCGGCTTCGACCGGTTGGAGTTCGGCTTCACAAAGCGATCCGTCGCCTTGGTGGAACGTTACCACTACCCGAAAGGCCCCTGGATCGCGAGGGATCAACCGCAGATGCGCGTTAACACCGCTCACCGGCAGGCGCGTCGTACTTGCACCGTCAGCGGGGCTTTCCTGTTCAGAAACTGATTCAATGGATGACATAAGATATATATACAACATAATCATAAATTGTTAAGCCTGATATTTGATGTTCAGTACATCAGGAGTTTGCATGATCACGTCACAGCAAATGCGGGCCGCGCGAGCCCTTCTCGGGCTTGACCAGCGTCAGTTGGCCAAGCTTGCAGGGCTTTCCGTGCCCACCATCCAACGCATGGAGTCGTCAGGGGGCCAAGTACGCGGTGTTGTCAGTACCTTGGTGAAAGTGATCACCGCGCTTGAAGGCGCGGGCATCGAACTCCTGGGCGAGAATGCGCCAAGCACCGGTTTCGGGCGCGGCGTCCGCCTGCGTGAAGCGAAGAAGGGCAAGTCCGGCTGACGAGGCCAGTCAATCCTTTACGACAAAGCGGCTACCGAGAGGGCTGAACGGTGACGATGAAGGCCTAAATGGCCTGAGGGTCGTTCTGTCCGGTGTGCAGCCACCGTTACGCTCGATGAAAGAGCGGGGCCAGCTATACGGCGTTTTAGGCAAGATTTTCTATGCGGCCGATTGCGCCAATGCGCGGTCGCTCGCGCAGATGATAATGCTCGACGAATGCGTCATTGCTGTCGCTGGCGGCGTCGAGAGCATGAGTCAGTTTCCCTATGTGGTAAAGTCCAGAGGCTGGGTCCGATGTACGGGTGATGACGTCATCAAGGATGCCATGAATGCCATCCTGCCTGACCCTTTTGTCGTGGGCAATATGGGTGACCCGCAACGAATGTAGCCAATCAGCATAGCATAACGCACAAGCAGCAGGACGCTCCCACGCCGAGAGTCATCGGCGTCCGGAACCTTTCAGTTCAAGGTCGAAAGACAGGCGGGACTGATGTTTCTGAGGCCCGGCTTGCCAGCCTCAAGTCGCTGTTCAGCAAGGAGGACTGGACGGCTACTACCGGCATCCGCTGCTGCAGCCAAAGCAAGGGGCCTGACACCGCGCACCCGGATGGTAAAACACCGGTGTCGCGCCGGAGGTCATGGGGATGGCACCGGTCGAGGCCGCTCCCATTGCTCTTAGAGTCCGAACGATAATTAATATGTTTGATATCATGGTTTTGCGATACGCCGCGTCAGGAGTTGGACGGAAGCCATGAAGATCCATGCGGTTGCCGAGGCGATTGTGTGCTCGAAGTCCTTGGCGAGGCGGCGGTTGCCGTTCAGCCATGCGAAAGTTCGCTCGACGACCCAGCGGCGGGGCAGAACAATGAAGCCTTTGGCATGGTCTGACCGTTTGATAATCTCGATGGTCCAGTCACCGGTTTTTGTCAGCGCCTGCCTGAGCTTGTCACCTGCATATCCTCCATCGGCGAACACATGGCGCAGCCACGGGAAGCTGTAACGAACGTCTTTGACCACCATTGGCGCGCCGTCCCTGTCTTGAATGTCGGCGCTGTGGACGACGGCGTGAACCAAAAAGCCGTTGGTGTCGGTGATGATATGGCGCTTTCTGTCTTTGGTCTTCTTGCCAGCGTCATATCCCCGTATTCCGCCGCTTTCTGTCGTCTTGACCGACTGACTGTCGATCACACCAGCACTTGGCGAGGCCTCACTGCCCCTGCGCTATCCGTGCATTCTGGATAAGATAATGATTAATCCGCGCCCATGTGCCATCATCGCGCCAGGCGTAAAAATAATGCTGCACCGTGGTTGCTGGCGGAAAGCCCGGCGGCATCATCCGCCACGGCAGGCCACCGCGCAGCATATACAGCATCGCCTCGACTATCCGGCGCATCGGCCATTTGCGCGGGCGTCCAACATGACTGGGCCGGGGGAAGAACGGTTCCAGCACCGCCCATTCCCCATCGGTTAAATCGCTTGGCAAACACTGCTCTTTACGGGCATGTTGCACCCGGGTGGTATCAGTCCACATCATCGGTCCTTTCAGTCGTTTCGTCACAACTGTTGAATCAATGATGTGAAACAGCGTCAAGCTAAACCGCTGATACCATTCAACTTAGTTTTCGGTCAGACACTTAGGTTGCGGCAAGAGGCACATCATTGTCAATTCTATAAGATTATCCAGGACCATGATAGCAATGACCAACGATGATCGAGACGATTTCCACTCTTCTTGCGTCGCGCACGGAGAGTGTCCGGAAAGGGATTGAGCGCCATTCGAGCGTCTTTGACCGATAGACATTCTCTGATCATGGCATATTTCAGCGCACTATCCCTGCAGCCGCAAGAACCGCCATATTGATCAGGTCTGATGCTGTTGACGTCATCGCTGCAATCTGCACAGATTTTTCCATGCCCACGAGAAAGGGCCCCAAGGATTCACCGCCAGCCAGTTCCTTGATCAGTTTGGCCGTGATGTTGGCTGATTGCAGACCAGGCATAATCAGGACATTTGCTGGCGCCGTCAACCGGCTGAACGGATAGTATTGCTTCATTTCCTTATTCAGGGCGACGTCGGGGGACATCTCGCCTTCATATTCGAATTTCACCTTACGAGCATCGAGAAGCATAACCGCATTACGGGATGTTTCCAGCCATTCCCCGGGTGGGTTCCCGAAATTGGAGTAGGATAGGAAAGCTACTCGTGGTTCATGCCCCATCCGGAGAGCGATTTCGGCGGTTTGCACGGCAATATCAGCAAGCTCGGCTGCCGATGGCCGTTCGTTCACGGTGGTGTCTGCGATAAAGGCAGTCTTGTTGCGGCCGACGAGCACATGAAGCCCGAAGGGAATATGATCTTGGGCCGGATCCAGAACGAGCCGGACGTGCTCAAGCGACTGCCGGAAATGGCGCGTCGTGCCGGTTATCATCGCCTCGCCCTCGCCCATGTCGAGCAGCAGCGCCCCGAATACATTGCGATCCCGGTTCACGAGGCGGGCGCAGTCCCTGTACAGGAAACCCTTGCGCTGCAACCTACCGTAAAGGCGCTCGATCATATCCGGGACCAGCGGTGAGATGCGCGCGTTGTGAATCTCGAAATTTTCTGGATCACATCCCAAGCTTTGAAGGCTTTCCCGTACCCGCTCGTTCTGGCCGACGAGGATCGGCGTCCCGTATCCGCCTTCCTGAAATGCGATCGCGGCACGAAGGACTGGATCTTCTTCTGCCTCGGCAAAGATCATGCGCGTTGAACGTGAGCGAGCTAGCTCATGGGCAGAGGCTAGAACAGCAGTGGTGGGGTTCAATCGTTCACGTAGCGTCCGGCGGTAGGCTACGATGTCAGTGAGCGGGCGACGCGCCACGCCCGTCTCAGTCGCCGCTTGAGCCACCGCAGGTGGAACCGTTTCGATCAGGCGCGGATCGAAGGGTGTTGGAATTATGTACTCGGGACCAAAGCTGCCGACGCTGCCGCCATAGGCGGCGGCCACTTCTTCTGGAACGCGTTGCCGCGCCAACTCGGCGATGGCATGGGCGGCAGCCACCTTCATCGCGTCGTTGACCGTGGTGGCTCTTACATCAAGCGCCCCGCGAAAAATATAGGGAAAGCCCAGGACATTGTTGATCTGATTGGGGTAGTCCGACCGCCCCGTCGCGATGATCGCATCAGCGCGGACCGATTTCACGATTTCGGGCGCGATTTCAGGGGCTGGATTTGCCAAAGCGAAGATGATCGGACGCGCCGCCATCGAAGTGGCCATTTCCGCCGTCACTGCACCAGCAGCTGACAGGCCCAGGAACAGGTCCGCTCCTTTCATCGCGTCGGCCAGTGTTCTAGCATCGGTTTCGGCGGCGTGAGTCGACTTCCACTGATTCATACCCTCGGCGCGGCCTTGGTAGATGACGCCCTTGCTGTCGCACATGATGACATGGAGAACGCCCAGGGACTTGGCGAGCTCAGTGCAGGCAATCGCCGCAGCCCCAGCGCCGTTCACGACCATCCTGAGGTCCTTGAGAGCGCGTCCGGTCAGATGGGCGGCATTGATAATACCGGCGGCTGTAATGATCGCAGTGCCATGCTGGTCATCATGGAATACGGGAATGTTCATATGCTCGCGCAGTGTCTGCTCGATAATGAAGCACTCTGGAGCCTTGATGTCTTCAAGGTTGATGCCGCCGAAACTCGGCTCCATCAGCTCCACTGCAGAGATGAAGCGATCGGTATCCTCGGTTGCAAGTTCAAGGTCGATGGCATCGACATCGGCAAAGCGCTTGAACAGCACTGCCTTGCCTTCCATGACAGGCTTCGAAGCCAGCGCCCCAAGATTGCCGAGACCGAGGATCGCAGTCCCATTGGTTATCACCGCGACCAGGTTGCCTTTGGCGGTATAATCATATGCAGCATCCGGATCCGCAGCGATCGCATGTACAGGTGCCGCTACGCCTGGCGAATAAGCAAGCGCGAGATCGCGTTGCGTCGCCATTGGCTTGGTCGCAACGATTTCGATCTTCCCTGGACGGCCAGTAGTATGAAATTCAAGCGCCTCGCGCTCAAGAGATGCGTCACCCATTCCATTCTATCCTAATCGGGGTCTGGCGCAGGCATTGCCTGCTCAAACCAATTGTATGCGCCCTGGCAGATCATGCTTACTAGCCGAACCAGAACTCGCAAAACGGTTAGTTCCGTTGGCGTTTCAAGGTGTAGTATTCTTGTCGCGCTTCCGACGTTGCCGTTCACGCTCGGTCAATTCTGCGTTTCGTCGATCCTGCGCGTGACCACCAGCGATCGTGACGCCAAAGAATAGGGCCATTAGCAGAATAGAAATGACAACGATTACCCCGATGACCATGACAGCAACTAAAGCTTGATCGGTTCGAGGATCGAGACGTAGTTCGCCACCGCGCCGCCGCCCATATTGAAGCAGGCGCCAAGCTCAGCGCCGGGAAGCTGCATTTCTCCGGCATCTCCGGAAAGCTGGCGAGCTGCCAGCACGTGCATCGAGACGCCGGTTGCGCCAACAGGATGCCCCTTGGCCTTCAGCCCACCCGACAAATTGATCGGCAATCGCCCGCCACGTTCAGTTTTTCCCTCCCGCACAAGCTGGCTTGCTTCTCCAGGTTTGCAGAGGCCCATGGCCTCAATCGTCAAAAGCTCGGCGATGGTGAAGCAATCATGGACTTCAGCGAAGTCCAGATCATTCACGGTAATTCCAGCGGTGCGGTACGCTCGCTCGAACGCCAGTCGTGGGCCTTCGAAGCTGGCCAGATCTTTGCGGGACATGGGAAGGAAGTCACTGACGTGCTCCGCCGCACGGAAGCCAATCGCACGCTCAAGCCCGCGAGCGACATCTGGGTGAGCGATTATCACGGCTGCCGCACCATCGGAAATGAGTGAGCAATCCGTGACTTTGAGTGGCGGGACAATCACCGGATTGCGATCTGATGCGGTCATGCAGAAGTCGAGATCGATTTCCTTGCGCATATGAGCGAGCGGATTCGAAAGTGCATTACGATGGTTCTTTACTGCAATGCGCGCCATTGCATCCGTCGGGTCGCCATGCCGCACAGCATAAGCCAAGGCATATTGCGCGAATATTGCCGGAAAGGAGAGATCGCCTTCTTCAGGCTGGTAACTTGCACCTGATAGAGCCTTTGTGACGCCTGCCGTGTCGAGGCCGGTCATCTTTTCTGCCCCTACTACGAGGGCCACCTTGATACGACCGCTCTGAACTGCGTCCAGCGCCGAATAGAGGGCTGCCGAACCTGACGCACATGCATTCTCGCATCGCGTTGCCGGCTTGAAGCGCAAGGCATCGTGCGCACCCAAGATCATTGATGAACAAAATGCGTCGGGGACCATGCCGGAATTGAAATGGCCCAGCCAAACCGCATCAATATCTCGCGGTTCGATGCGGGCATGGATAATCGCCTCATTTGTCGCGGAGATGATAAGACTTTCAATGGTCTCACCGGGCAGCTTCCCAAATGGCGTATGCCCCCAACCTACGATGTTTGCCTGAATCTTGATCTTGGGCATCTTCAGCCTCGTGTAGTCTTTGAAAAAAAAGCTCCTCCAGAGTGGTGGAGAGAGTGGATCATCCGAAGCATTGAGGTGGGCGCTGCCCATTATAGAAGTCGCTACCTACCTGTGCTCGTCAAGGCACTGGAAATCGGCTCTATGCGCAAATCACCAAGCATGGTTTGAATATGTTTAATGCATTAGTATATTTCTAGATAACATGTAAAGATGGTATTTTGATTGATAAAACATCATGTGTTGAGCTTGTAACATCGGGTGACTGGTGAGACATTCACTTCATGGCATTATAGCCTTTCGCGAAGAGCTTCGTAAGGTGTTTTTCCTTTGAACGCGCCATGCGGTCTGTGGAAGTTATAGAAGCGCTCCCACACATCGAGTTTGGCTTCCAGATCGACGTCGCCTTTATAGCTTAGCAGCTGGTAAATCCTGGCTGTCAGACCGATGCGATCGTTCCACCTTGCCGTTCAGTTGCGGTGTGCCTCGTTTGATATAGGCATGTCGGATACCCAGGTCTTCGACGTGCCAATGGAACTTGGCCTGGAACTCGTGACCGTTATCGGTTCTGACTTCACGAATGCGGAACGGGAACTTGTCGATGATGTGATCGACAAAGTCGATCGCGTTAGCCTGGGTATGTTTTTTGTAGACCTTCAATGCCCTTACCCGCGTTGCATCATCAATCGCCGTATATTGGAAGCGGCGTATTTTCTCGCCCTTCTTTCCGATAAAAGTCAGGAACTTGACGTCCATCTGGATATGGTGGCCGGGGACCTGTTTGTTGTAGCGCTTGGTGTGGACCTTGCGAAGGCGGGTTCCGCGCGGCAGCCGATTTAGGCCATTGCGTTTAAGGATCCGATATATCGTGGCATCGGACAGTTTGATGCCATGATAGCGCGCCAGATACCACATAATCCGTTCTGGTCCGAGGTGGTATTTGCGCCGCAGATGAAGCACCTTCTCGGCAACTTCGGGCGGTGTCTGGTTGGGTGGATTTTTAGGAATGGTTTTGGCATTGACCAGCCCAGCTTCACCGTCGCGCTCATAGGCGCGTTTCCATCTGTAGAAGCTGGCCCGGGCAATGCCAAAATAGCGGCAGGTCCTGGCGGCATGCCCTGTCTTCTCTGCTTGCTGCAGTATCCGTAATTTACGCTGTACTTCGCGCTCGTCTTCCTTGGTCATTCGATCATCTCCTTCCTGCATCAGGAATTTACAGAAGATGTCTCACGAGTCCCTACATATCTACAGTGCTACGGATGGATCGACACCAGCGCCCAAAGATGAGCGGTTAGTGGAAACAAAACCAAAGTTATCCAATATTATTGCTTCGGTAACGGCCATTGGGATCGGATAACATGCGCAACGCAAGCAGTCCTTTCATTATTTCAAATCTTGAGATCTGAAATCGAGACCGAAAGCTTGTATCCTGATATTCCGTAATCGGCAGAATTGCGGTCATCTTGATATCATCATTCAAATGCCACCCTGATTATTCCCATTCAGGGGGAGCCTCCCTTGAGAGCAACACTCAGCGTTTATGAGAAAACCGCAGTTGACAGATTGTGCACAAATTGTGCACTTGACTGTGCACCCGAACTGATTCAAACATATCAACAGAATATAAACCCTAGGAATTCTGCGGTTTTGCGTTTTTGGCAATAGATGAAATCCCTTAGTCGGGAATCCTCTCGTCCCGACCAGTTTACCGGACCCAGAGCGCGTCCGGGGGACGAGCGACCTAAAAGTGCCGGAGCTCTGCTTACACTGCAATAATTCTCCAAATGCCTGGCTTTATCGATTCCAAAGTTCGTCAAAGTTAGGGCCAATGAACGGTTTTCGCGCCCGGTCGCCGAGTGCCAGTCCATTTGATTCGCACGAAGCCACGAAGACGCGAAGCCCGATGGAGGCAAAACGGAGTCGCGGCCTACTCCAGCTTTTGTGGCTTTGAGCCTTCCTGCTACCCGGCGATCGCGGCCGCTCGCGAGAACTAGACACAGAACGCTTGTTTTGTTTTCCGTGACCTTTGCTCCAAAGCCGCAGGTTTCCAGTCTTTGTAGGGCGCAAGCCGGGGGTCGAGTGTAATCTTCCGGATTACTCCTTCCACCACTCCAGCAGAAAATATGCAAATAGCGGGCGGTACCGTCATCATATCCATATTATCAAAGAGCGCCTGTCCCGTGCCTGCACGAGAGCGAGGGAGACAATAAACGATGGTGTGGGGTGTAGGACAGCATTTTTGGCGCTATCTACCGCGCCATTCGTTTTTCATAAGCCAGCACGTCGGCGCGCAGCCGGAGCGCATCATGATAGGCATTGTGCGGAACGGCGCTGGCCGTACCCGAGCTTATGAGAGCGGCATCAACCAGATCAAACCGAATATTGCGCACCGGTTTCATCAGGCCCGGGCCGATGACCAGCAACCGCGCCGCGTGGGCGATGTCTTCCGGCCAGTCTGCAACCAGCACCGGTTCGGGATCGTCGATCAGATAGGCACCGAACTGGTCGCCAAGACAGCTGTGCGTCACTTGCTCCACATCCAGCTGAGGGATGATGTGCTGAGCAACCCATGGCGTGGGGGTCTGGCATTCTACCGCCGAGTAGAAGGGAGCACGACCATCCTCTTCGGGAACCAGTGCGATCGAAATCAATTCACCGCCAAAGCCGTTAAATTCAGTATCTAGAAAATAACGCATGGCGAAATGTTCCCGCAAGTTCATGCAACGTCACCGCGGCATCCCTGATTTGTAAAAAGCCGCTCGCTCCCATCGGTCCTACCCAAAAGGCCGATACAGATCCTGCTGCGGTTGGGTAAACCATTTAGGACCTGCCGTTGTCATATAGAAATGATCTTCCAGCCGGATGCCATATTCGCCCGGCACCACGATCATCGGCTCGTTGGAGAAGCACATGCCCGCAGCTAGCGGCGTCCAGTCGCCTTTGACCAGATAGGGGCCTTCATGGATATCCAGACCAATGCCATGGCCGGTGCGGTGGGGCAGCCCCGGCAGGTCGTAGTCGGGGCCGAGGCCGTGGCTGATCAGCACGTCGCGCGCGGCCTGATCGACCGCTTCGCATGGTGTGCCGATGGCGGCGCAGTCGAACGCGGCTTGCTGGGCCTGTTTTTCCGCCTGCCACAATTTCTCGATCTTGCTATCCAGCTTGGACAGCGCATAGGTGCGGGTGATGTCGCTATTATAGCCGTCGATGGTGCAGCCGGTGTCGATCAGGATCAGCTCGCCCTCTTGCAGCGCCGGGTCGCCGGGCACGCCGTGCGGGTGGGAGGTGGCTTCGCCGAACTGGACGGCGCAGAAGCTGTTGCCGCCATCGGCGCCGCCGGCGCGGTGCAGACGGTCGATTTCGGCGATCACCTGGCTGGCCTTCATGCCCGGCTTGATCCACTCGAAGACTGTCTGGTGGACGGAGAGCGTAAGTTGCATGGCCGCGATCATCAAATCGATTTCACTGGATGATTTTGTCGCGCGCAGCGGTGCGATAATCGAAGCGGCAGAACCATAGAGGATCGGTTGTTTGAGCTCCGTCAAGGCCTCGAACAGGCGCGCGGCATGGCCATAAGAACAATCGGGGTCGAGCGCGCATCGCTGGCAGCCATGCTCGGCCAAGAGCGCCGCGATCAGCGTAAATGGACTCTCATGCTCTTCCCAGAACGCCATCTCCGAGGCCATCGGGAATTTGGCCCGGATCGCTGACTCCTCGAATTTCGGGCAGATGAAGATGGTGCGGTCGGCGGTGATCAACACGCCGACAAAGCGCTCGCTTTCATAGAAGGCCTCGCCGAAGAAATAGCGCATATTGCTGCCCGGCGTGATCAGGACGGCGTCTACATCATTGTTGGGCATTGCCCGGCGCAAATTGTCCAGCCGCTGTTCGCGTTCGGCTTGACTGATCGATGGCGGTCGCGTTGCTGTGGTCATGGTCAAATCTCCGGAATAGGCTTATCAGCGTGCGGGATTAGGGCCTTTTGACCTCAGTTACCACTATAGTCGAGATAACTGTCCGAGCGGGCCAGCGAAATCAGCGTCAGACCGCAGCTGGCGGCGCGTTCAATGGCGATGCTGGTCGGCACCGAGATCGTCACCAATGTGGTGGCACCGGCGATCACCGCTTTTTCGACAATCTCGTAGCTGCAGCGGGAGGTGGTCAGGACGAAACCGGTCGATAGCGAGCGGTTTTGCCGCGCCATCGCGCCGATCAATTTGTCGAGCGCATTGTGGCGGCCGACGTCTTCGCGGACGCAGGCAATGGCGCCGGTCTGGTCAACCCAGGCCGCCGCGTGGACGCCGCCGGTGGCCTTGTTCAGCGGCTGGTAATCCTCCAGGGCGGCGAGCGCGGCGAAGACATGCTCTTTGCTGACCGGCTGATGTTCGCTGACCTTGGGCAACGGCCGAGCCACCAGTTCAAGATTTTCCAGACCGCAGAGACCGCAACTGCTTTCGGCGATGCGAGTACGCGCCCGTTCAAAAACCATGTCCGCTTTGTCCGACGCGACGTTGGCGCGGATGATCCAGCCTTTTTCGTGGGCGTGGACATTGATCGCGGCCAGTTGGTCGGCACGCTCGACCAGCCGTTCGGATATGGCAAATCCCGTAACAAAATCTTCCAAGTCCGATGGCGTCGCCATCATCACCGCATAGCCGATGCCGTTGAACTCGATCGACACCGGCGCTTCTATGGCGACCTGTCGGGCCTCTTCTTCCGGGGTCGAAACGCTGGGGCGAATGACCTTGGCGATGTACTTGTCCATCTATGCGCCGGTAGCGGCGTGATCAGGCTGCGCCTTCTCTGCGACCATCGAGACAGCCAGAGCGGCAACATCCGACAGGTCACTCCCTGCCCCGTCGGCAACATAGGCTATGATCCGGCGCTTCATCCGCGGGTCCCAGTAGCGCAAGATATGACCGGCAACGGCCTCGGCGGCGGCATCGCGGTCCCGCGTGCCAAAATTGCGGGCGATCTGGTTGGCCATGTAGACGAGATGATCGAGCGTGTTCATTCCGCTGCTTCGACCGTCTCAATGCGCCGCGCCTGCTCCGACAGCTCTTCATATTCTTCCTGCCAGTCGGTCGGTCCATTGGAAGCGGCGACCTGCACGGCGGTTACCTTATATTCGGGACAGTTGGTCGCCCAGTCGCTGAAGTCGGTGGTCACGACATTGGCCTGGGTCGCAGGATGGTGGAAGGTGGTATAGACCACGCCGGGCGCGACCCGCTCGGTCACGGTCAGGCGCAGGGTTGTTTCTCCCGAACGGCTCGACAATCTGGTCCAGTCGCCATCCTTGAGCCCGCGATTTTCCGCATCGGTCGGGTGCATTTCCAGCAGGTCCTCCGGATGCCAGGAGGTGTTCTCCGTGCGGCGGGTTTGCGCGCCGACATTATAGTGGGACAATATCCGGCCTGTCGTCAGCAACAGCGGAAAGCGCGGGCCGGTTTTTTCATCGGTCGGCACGTAATCCGTGACAACAAACTGCCCCTTGCCACGGACAAAGCCGTCCACATGCATGATCGGCGAGCCATCGGGTGCGGCTTCGTTGACCGGCCATTGCAGCGAGCCGGCTTCCTTCAGGCGGGCGAAATTCACCCCGGCGAAAGTTGGTGTCAGGCGGGCAATCTCGTCCATGATCTCGGACGGGTGAGAATAGCGCCAGCCCAGCCCCATGGCATTGGCCAAGGCCTGGGTGACTTCCCAGTCCTCCATGCCGTTGACCGGCGTCATCACCTTGTTGACCAGCTGAATGCGGCGCTCGGCATTGGTGAAGGTGCCGTTTTTCTCGAGGAAGGTCGAGCCGGGCAGGAAGATATGCGCGTAATTGGCGGTTTCGTTGAGGAACAGGTCGTGGACGATCACGCATTCCATCGCCGCCAGCCCGGCCGAGACATGTTTGGTATTGGGATCGGATTGAAGAATATCCTCGCCCTGAACATAGAGCGCCTTGAATTCGCCATCGACGGCGGCATCCAGCATATTGGGAATCCGCAGACCCGGTTCCGAGTCGATCGGCACGCCCCAGTCATCCTCAAACAGCGCGCGCGTCGTCGCGTCGGACACATGCCGATAGCCTGACAATTCGTGGGGGAAGCTGCCCATGTCGCAGGCGCCCTGGACATTATTCTGGCCGCGCAAGGGATTCACGCCGACGCCGGGCCTGCCGATATTGCCGGTCGCCATCGCCAGATTGGCAATCGCCATCACGGTTGAACTGCCCTGACTATGTTCGGTCACGCCGAGCCCGTAATAGATCGCGCCATTGCCGCCGGTGGCGAATAGCCGGGCGGCAGCGCGGAGCTCTTCGGATGGAACGCGGGTGACCGGCTCCAGCGTTTCCGGCGCATGGCGGTCATCGGCGACAAAGGCCGCCCATTCGGCATATTCATCCCAGTCGCAGCGTTCGCGGATGAAGGCTTCGTCGGCCAGGCCTTCGGTAACGATAACATGGGCCATTGCGGTGAGGACCGCGACATTGGTGCCGGGTTGCAGCGGCAAATGATGGGACGCCTCGATATGGGGGGATTTGACCAGATCGATCCGCCGGGGATCAATGACGATCAGTTTTGCCGGGGGCTTACCGTCGATGCCGCGCAGGCGTTTCTTCATCCGGCTGGCGAAAACGGGATGAGCGTCGGTCGGATTGGCACCGATCACCAGGATGACATCGCTCTCTTCGACGCTGTCGAAATCCTGCGTGCCGGCGCTGGTGCCGAAAGTGGTGTTCAGGCCGTAGCCGGTGGGCGAGTGGCAGACGCGGGCGCAGGTATCGACATTATTATTACCAAAGCCGGCCCGGACCAGTTTCTGGACCAGAAAGGTTTCTTCATTGGTGCAGCGCGATGAGGTAATCCCGCCAACGCTGAGCCGGCCATATTTTTTCTGAATGCGTTTGATCTCGCTGGCGGCGTGGCCGAGCGCTTCGTCCCAGCTGACTTCCCGCCACGGTTGGTCGATACTCTCGCGGATCATCGGCTTGGTGATCCGGTCCTGATGATTGGCATAGCCCCAGGCGAAGCGGCCCTTGACGCAGCTATGGCCACGGTTGGCCTTGCCGTCCTTCCACGGAACCATGCGGACCAGCTGCTCGCCGCGCATTTCGGCGCGGAAGGTGCAGCCGACGCCGCAATAGGCGCAGGTGGTAATCTCGGTGCGGTCGGGCTTGCCGATTTCGGTGACCGCTTTCTCTTGCAGCGTCGCCGTCGGGCAGGCCTCGACACAGGCGCCACAGGATACGCATTCGCTCGACAGAAAATCGTCAGTAGGCAGGCCGGCAGAGATTTTGGAAGCAAAGCCGCGCCCATCCATGGTCAGCGCGAATGTCCCCTGCACCTCGTCGCAGGCCCGAACGCAACGCGAACAGGCGATACATTTTGACGGGTCGAAATCGAAATAGGGGTTGGATGTGTCGGTCGCCTCGCCGAGATGGTTGGCACCTTCATAGCCGTAGCGCAGATCGCGCAGGCCGACATTGGCCGCCTGATCCTGCAGCTCGCAATCATTGTTGGCGCTGCAGGTCAGACAATCGAGCGGGTGATCGGAGATATAGAGCTCCATCACACCCTTGCGCAGCTTTTGCAGATGCGGTGTCTGGGTTTTTACTACCATCCCATCTTCGACCGGCGTCGTGCAGCTGGCTGGCGTGCCCTTGCGGCCTTCGATCTCGATCAGGCACAAACGGCAGGAACCGAAGCTTTTGACATTGTCGGTGGCGCAGAGCTTGGGAATATTATTGTCGAGTTCCGCTGCCGCGCGCATCACGCTGGTGCCAGCCGGAACGCTGATCTCGCGGCCATCGATCGAGAGGGAAACCGTATCGCTGGCGTTGGAGGCCGGCGTGCCAAAATCCTTTTGCGGCTGATAGGTCATAGGTTCTCCTTTACCATATCGGCGCGCGCTCCGAAATCCTCGGGCCAATGTTCGATCGCGCTCATCACCGGATAGGGCGTGAAACCGCCGAGCGCGCAGAGAGATCCGAATTTCATCGTCTCGCAAAGATCGGAAATCAGCGACAGTTCATCATCGATGCTGCGGCCCTGTTTCGGGGCATTGTGCATCTGCGGCAGGATCTCGACCGGGTCCGCTGCCGCGCGTCCGCCTGCTTTGATCCGGTCGAGCACTTCCATCCCGCGCACCGAACCCAATCGGCAGGGCGTGCATTTGCCGCAGCTTTCCGCAGCACAAAATTCCATCGCAAAATGCGCCTGGGACAGCATATCGGCGGTCTCGTCAAAAACGACGATTCCGCCATGGCCGATCAATCCGTCCGCTGCGGTGAAGGCTTCATAGTCAAAGGGCAGATGGAAATCACCCGGCGGATGATAGGCACCAAGCGGGCCGCCGACCTGCACGGCCTTTACCGGCCTGCCGCTTTGCGTGCCGCCGCCAATATCGTTGACCAGTTCGCCGAGCGTGATCCCGAAGGCGGTTTCGAACAGGCCGCCATATTTGAGATTACCGGCCAGCTGGATCGGCATGGTGCCGCGCGAACGACCCATGCCGTAATCGGCATAAGCTTTGGCGCCATTGGCAAGGATGTAGGGCACGGCTGCGAGGGTCAGAACATTATTCACCACCGTCGGCTTGCCGAACAGCCCTTCCAGAGCGGGAAGCGGCGGCTTCGCCCTCACCTCGCCGCGCTTGCCCTCAAGGCTTTCGAGCAAGGATGTTTCCTCGCCGCAAACATAGGCGCCGGCGCCGACCCGGACCTCGATGTCAAAGGGCGCGACAATATCGGCGCTGGCCTGGATCGCCGCGTTCAGCTTGGCAATCGCGTGCGGATATTCGCTGCGGACGTAGATATAACCCTTGTCTGCGCCGACGGCGAGGCCGGCAATCGCCATGCCTTCGATCAGGCAATAAGGATCTCCCTCCATCAACATCCGGTCTGCAAAGGTGCCGCTATCGCCTTCATCCGCATTGCAGACGATATATTTCTTTGGTCCTTTAGTGTCGGCAACGGTTTTCCACTTGATCCCTGCCGGAAAACCCGCTCCGCCCCGACCACGAAGGCCCGATTCCGTAACGGTTTCGATGATCGCATCAGGGCCAAGCTCTCGCGCCTTTGCAAGACCAAGCCAGCCGTCCGTCGCCTGATAATCTTCCAGATCAAGCGGCTGCGTGATACCGGCGCGCGCAAAGGTCAGGCGCTGCTGTTTGGCAATGAAGGGATGGTCGGGAATTCTGCCGATATTAAGACTGGATGATCCATCCAATATCGCCGCGACATCATCCACGGTCGCGGGTCCATAGCCGACGCCATCGACCTCGACGAGGGGTTCCAGCCAATGCATGCCCCAGCTCGAAACGCGGATGATGTCGGCATCGGGTGCGGCTTGGGCCATTGCTTTGGCGACCGCATCGGCACCGCAGGCCAGCGCCAGCGCATCGTCGGATATGGCGATGCGCACCGTCACAGGGCCTCAATCAATTTGGTGAGCGTGGGACCGTCGAGCCTCGCGTGTACCGTCTGCTCGATCATCGCGTTTGGACCGACGCTGCACAGGCCAAGGCAGTAAACCGTTTCGATCTCGCATTTGCCTTTCGCCGCCGCTGCTATATCCGCGGCCAGGGCATCGCAGCCGCGCGCCTGACAGGCTTCGGCGCGGCACAGCTTCAGCACCGGCAGCTTCGCCGGTTTGGACTTATAGTCATGGTAGAAGCTGACGACGCCGTGGACCTCTGCCCGGCTCAGGTTGAGTGCGCCAGCCAGATACCGTTTCGCGTCTTCATCAACGCAGCCGAACGCACCCTGAATATCATTCAATATCGGCAGCAACGGGCCTTCGCGCCCCGAATGAGCCGCAACGATGGCCTCAAGATTCGCCGTCTTGTCCATCACAGCCGGTCGGCATGCCAAAGCAAATGGTCTGCCATGAAAGTGGAGATGAAATAATAGCTGTGGTCATAGCCTTCGCGCATGTTCAGGCTGAGCGGAATGCCCGCCTTGGCGCAGGCTTCCGTCAACAGGTGCGGCTTCAGCTGCTCCTCAAGGAAATTGTCGCTTGTTCCCTGATCGACCAATAGGTCGGTGACGCGCGCGCCATCCTCGATCAGCGCGCAGGCGTCATATTGACGCCAAGCCGCCCTGTCATCGCCAATATAGCCGCCAAGCGCCTTGTCCCCCCACGGGCATTGAAGCGGTGAAACGATGGGCGAAAAGGCGGAAACGCTTATATACCGGTCCGGATTGCGCAGCGCGATGGTCAGCGCGCCGTGGCCGCCCATGCTGTGGCCGAATATGCCCTGCCGGCTCATGTCGACATGAAATTCTGCGGCGATCAGATCCGGAAGTTCCTGTTCGATATAGCTGCGCATACGGAAATGTTTGGACCACGGCTCTTCGGTGGCATCGACGTAGAAGCCGGCGCCCTGCCCCATGTCGTAGGCGTCATCATCGGGCACGCCCTCGCCGCGCGGCGAGGTGTCGGGGGCGACGATGATCAGGCCCAGGTCGCTGGCGGCGCGGCGATATTCGCCCTTTTCCATGACATTGGCGTGGGTGCAGGTCAGGCCGGACAGATACCAGAGCACCGGCAGCTTTGCGCCCTCGTCATGATCGGGAACATAGACCGCGAAGGTCATGTCAGTGCCTGTTTCGGCGGACGCATGAGAATAGACCCCCTGCGTTCCGGCGTAGCTTCTGTTGGTGGAGACGGTCTCCATCAAAAGACCACCACGCTGCGGATGCTCTCGCCGGCATGCATCAGGTCAAAGCCCTTGTTGATCTCTTCCAGCGTCAAGGTGTGGGTAATCATCGGATCGATTTCGATCTTGCCGTTCACATACCAGTCGACGATCTTCGGCACATCGGTGCGGCCGCGCGCCCCGCCGAAGGCGGTTCCCTTCCAGACCCGTCCGGTGACCAGCTGGAACGGCCGGGTCGAGATTTCCTTGCCGGCTTCGGCGACGCCGATGATGATGCTCTCGCCCCAGCCGCGGTGGCAGGCTTCCAGCGCCTGGCGCATCACGTCGGTATTGCCGGTGCAATCGAAAGTATAGTCCGCGCCGCCATCGGTCAGCTTGACCAAATGTTCGACGATATCGCCGTCGATCTTGTTGGGATTGACGAAGTGGGTCATGCCGAATTTCTTGCCCCATTCCTCGCGGTCGTCGTTGATATCGACGCCGATAATCTTGTCGGCTCCCACCATCCGCGCGCCTTGCAGCACGTTGAGACCAATGCCGCCAAGGCCAAAGACGATGACATTGGCACCGGGCTCGACCTTCGCCGTGTTGACCACTGCACCGACACCGGTGGTGACGCCGCAGCCGATATAGCAGCTGGTTTTGAACGGCGCATCGGTGCGGATTTTGGCAACCGCGATTTCCGGCAGCACGATGAAGTTGGAGAAGGTAGAACAGCCCATATAATGGTAAATGGTCTCGCCCTTGTAGGACATCCGGCTGGTGCCGTCGGGCATCAGGCCCTGCCCCTGAGTCGAGCGGATCGCGGTGCACAGGTTGGTCTTGCCGGACAGGCAGCTTTTGCACTGGCGACATTCGGGGGTGTAGAGCGGGATCACATGATCGTCGGGAGCCACCGAGGTGACACCCGGCCCCACTTCGCGCACGATACCGGCGCCTTCGTGGCCGAGAACACTCGGAAACTTGCCTTCGCTATCGAGACCATCCAGCGTGTAGGCATCGGTGTGGCAGATGCCGGTCGCCATGATCTCGACCAGCACTTCGCCGGCTTTCGGGCCTTCGAGATCCAGTTCCACGATCTCCAGCGGCTTCTTGGCTTCAAATGCTACGGCTGCGCGGGTCTTCATATTGATAGTTTCCTTCTTTTGATCAGTCGATCATATTTGTATGCTATACATACGATAATCTGTAAGATAAACAGCTTAGTTGCGAGCAACGGCCAAAAACAGGCTTAGCTCGTTTTGGACCTGCTGGAATCCCAGAGGGCGTGTAATATCGGCAATAGATGGGGCCGTAAATGTTCGGGAATCAAAAGTTGCAATTGAACCTCGTGATGATCGATGACAGCCTGCGCTTCCTTCAGCAGTTTTTTCCCTTTGCTGGTCAGCAACAGGCCCTGCGAACGGCCGTCGACCGGTTCTTTCGAAATCAGCGACAGCTCCAGCAATCTCGATACCAGTGGCACCATATTGGCGCGCTGGATATCCAGCAGCTTGCCGGCATCGCTTTGCGTCAAGCGCGGGTTGGCGTTCACGAGGATCAGAAGCGAGACATCGCTGTGTCGCACACCAAGTTTCGCGAGGCCCCGGTTCAATTCCGCCAGAGCAGCGGCAGCAGCCCGGCTCAAAACATATCCGGGCAATGATGAAAGTGGGTCCTGCATTTTTCCATCCTAAGAAATGCTATTGGCAATAGCAATACGGAACGCTATAGATCATAGCAATTAAACCTCGAAGGAAAATAGCATGTCTGACCGAACAGAAGAAGATACCGTCGCTTATGAAATCAAGGACGGCATTGCCTGGGTAAAATTCAATCGCCCGGAAAAGCGCAATTGCATGAGTCCCAAGCTGAACCGGCAAATGCTGCGTGTGCTCGATGCCCTGGAATTCAACGATGATGTCGGTGTGCTGGTGCTGACCGGCGAAGGCAGCAGCTGGTCGGCGGGCATGGACCTGAAGGAATATTTTCGCGAAACCGAATCCAAGGGCCTTCCCGGGATCCGGCAGAGTCAGCGCGAGGCCTATACATGGTGGGAGCGGCTGCGCTGGTATCAGAAAACCACGATCGCCATGGTCAACGGCTGGTGCTTTGGCGGCGGTTATGGACCATTATATGCTTGCGACCTGGCCTTTTGTGCCGATGAAGCGCAATTCGGTCTTTCGGAAATCAACTGGGGCATTTTGCCCGGTGGTGGAGCAACCAAGGTGGCGACCAATCTGATGCCCTTGCGCAAGGCCATGTATCACACATTGATGGGCGAGAATCTGAGCGGACAAGAAGCTGCTGCAGCAGGGCTGGTGAATGAATCGATGCCGCTGGACCAGCTGGAAGCGCGGGTCACCGAAGTCGCTAACAAACTGCTCAAAAAAAATCTGGCTACGCTGAAGGCTTCCAAGGATGCCGTCAAACGGGTCATTGAAATGACCTTCGACAATGCCGAGGACTATCTGATCCGGGCGCAGGAAGCGTTGAATTTCCATGACAAAAGCGATGGGCGGCATGAAGGCATGAAGCAGTTTCTGGATGAAAAGAGTTTCAAGCCGGGTCTGGGTGAATATGACAAGACGAAAACCGATGCGGGCTGACGTTTGACTCAAGGATCGTGAGCAGCCCCGAGATATTGGCAAGGCATATCGCCATCGCATACGGCGCGTCCGCGCTTGCCTCAGCGATTGGGACTGCACACGACCAAGCCATGATCGCAGACATCCTCCATTCGGCTGGCCGGTATACCAACGATCATCTCGTGCCACTCAATCATGTCGGAGACCGGGTCGGCAGCGTGCTGGATAATGGGCGCGTCAGGACGCCCGTCGGACATCAGGAGGCATGGGCCGCGTTCCGGGACGGCGGGTGGCTGTTGCTCGATGCCAGGCCGGAAGACGGTGGCATGGGCCTGCCTTCTTCGCTGGCCAGCGCGGTTCAGGAAATCATGGACAGCGCCTGCCCCGCGTTCGGGATGATGCCGGTGCCTATTTGGGCGGCACTGAAGCTGATCACGGCGTTTGGCGATGAAGCGATCCAGCAGGAATGGATCGACCCGCTGACACAGGGAACATGGTCGACGACCATCTGTATCTCGGAGCCGGATGCCGGATCCGATATTCGTCGCATCCGGACCCGCGCCACTCAACAAGACGACGGAAGCTGGCTGGTGACCGGCGAGAAATGCTGGATCAGCTTCGGCGATCAGGACATCACCGACCGGATCGGTCATTGCCTGCTAGCCAAAACAGACGTGGACGGAAACCCCGATGCGATCAGCCTGTTTCTGGTGCCGGATCGCTTTGGCGACAGAAGAAACAATGTCATTGTCCGCCGGGTCGAGGAAAAATTGGGCCTGCATCTGTCGCCGACCTGTGCGCTGGGTTTTGAGGAAGCGACCGGCTTTCTGCTCGGCGAACCGGGCCGGGGTTTGCCGCAACTGTTCGTGATGATCGCACAGATGCGGCTGGCCACCGCCGTGCAAGGTGCCGGTATTGCCGCGAAGGCCTATGCCGTTGCCCGCCAATATGCAGCTGAACGGCGGCAGGGCGGAACCGGCGCCGTTGCTGTCCCGATCGAAGACCATGCCGATATTCAGCGATTGTTGCTACAGATGGCGGGCCGTCTCGAAACATTGCGGGGGCTGATCCACGCGACGGCCAATGCGCTTGATCTGGCGGAAAAATCCCCTGACCAAGCGACGCGCGATCATCATGCTGCGCTCGCCTCCTGGTTGCTGCCGATCGTCAAAACATTGGGCGGAGAAGTCGCCTTTCGCGGTGCAAGCGACGCGATACAGATATTGGGCGGTGCGGGCTACACCAAGGAATGGCCGGTCGAACAATGTCTGCGGGATGCCCGAGTGCTAACGCTGTTCGAGGGCACGACGGGCATGCAGGCGCAAGACCTGCTGTTTCGCCGTCTGCTCGGAAGCGATGGCGCGGCTTTCCAGGCCTTTCTCGCAACTGCGCGCGAAGACGCGCGGGGCTGCGCTCAACTGGCATCCGCTCTGGACCAGCTGGAAGAAACCGCCGCGGCTCTGGACGCAGCGGGCATGACCCGGCGCGACCAGGAAGCCGGGGCAACGGCGTTTCTCACGCTGGCTTCGGATATCGCCTGCGGCTGGATTGGCGTGCGGCTCAAACGGGAAGAGACTGTTGACCCAGTCGGACGCCATCTCGCTGCGGCAGGCCAGTCGGCCTTGCAGGAGATGACCACCGGCCTTTCCTTCCGATCAAATTCAGCGCTTTTCGGCGCTTCATCAATTTCACGCTTTGGAGAGCTATTATGACGTTATTTGATCCGGTCCACACCTATGCCTGTTCGCGACCGGAGTCGCTCGCGATTGTCGACATCGAGAGCAACCGCCAGTGGACCTATGCCGCACTCGATGTGGCGATAGACCGGCTGGCTGGCTGGATCGTCGACCGGTTTGGCGAGCAAAGCGAAACCCGGATTGCGACGCTCGCCAAAAACTGCACCGAGATGCTGACGCTGCAGTTGGCCTGCGCGCGCGCCGGGGCGATTTTCGTGCCGTTCAACTGGCGGCTGGCGCACGCGGAGATCGAGGCACTGGCAGCGGATGCGGAACCCAAGATCGTTTTTCACGACCCCGATATGGCGCCACCGTCCGGCGCCGAGGCAATCCTAATCCAGAAAATGCTGGAGCTCGGCGACGAGGGCGGAAGCCCGCCAAAAAGCGCGCGGCGCCCTTTTGAAGCGGTATCGACCTTGCTCTATACATCCGGCACCAGCGGCCGTCCGAAAGGCGTCATGCTGTCGGAATGCAACAGTTTCTGGGGGTGCTCCAACCTGATCTACGGCAATGACGTGTCCAGCCGCAGCGTGTTCCTGTGCGATATGCCGCTGTTTCACACCGCCGGGCTTTTCGCAGCGTCCCGGACGCCCCTGCAAGCTGGCGGAACCGTCCTTATTTCCCACGGCTTTGACCCCCAGAAAACCCTTGCGCGGCTGTCCGACCCCGAATGGAAGGTCTCGCACTATTTCTCGGTTCCGCAAATGGCCGCGACCTTGTGGAACCAGCCCGCATTTGATGCCACAAAACTTCACAATATCGTCGCCTGGGCGATTGGCGGGGCACCCAACCCTAAGGCGCAAAGCGAGCGGTTCGTGAATGCAGGCATCCGGATTTCCGAAGGGTTCGGGATGTCGGAAACCGGTTCCAACTTTGCGATGCCACCACACAATCTGGACATCTTGCTGAGCAAGGCAGGAAGCTGCGGTCTGCCGCTGATGATGATCGAAGCCAAAATTGTCGGGGAGGACGGTAATGAAGTACCGACCGGTGAGCGCGGCGAATTATGGCTGCGCGGACCAAGCATCGCGAGCGGCTATTGGCATCAGCCTGAGCTGACGGCAAAAGCCTTCCCGGACGGCTGGTTCGTGACCGGCGATGCGGCAACCTGCGATGAAGACGGTTTTTACTATATCGTCGATCGCAAGAAGGACATGTATATTTCCGGCGGCGAGAATGTCTATCCGGCAGAGGTCGAGGCCGCGATCGCGGAGATGACCGCGGTCGGCGAATGCGCGGTGGTGGGTGTACCGGACGAACGCTGGGGTGAAGTCGGGAGAGTCTATGTGATCCCGGTCCCGGGGCAATCCGTCACCGGCGATCAGGTCATCGATCACTGCCTGACCCGGCTCGCCAAATTCAAGGTCCCGAAAACGGCGGTGGTAACCGACGCGATTCCGCGTACCGCTTCCGGCAAAGTGCAAAAGCACCTCCTCAAGGCGCAAGCAATCGAGGAATTGAAAGGGAGCTAGTCGGTTTCCCTGACCTTGAGAAATGATAGCGCGATCGCCGCGAGCAACGAGCCGGAGCCCATGAACAGTGCAACGGTTTGCAAACTGTAGCCCGCCATGAACAGATAGCCGGCCAGCACCGGTGCCAATGCGGCACCGCCCCGCCCGACGCCGATGGCGAAGCCGGTGCCGGTTGCCCGGACGTGCGTTGGAAACACTCTCGCAAATAGCGTGTACAAGCCGACGATGGCGGAATTGGTGAAAAAGCCGACGATGGCGACCGTGGCGGCCAGCTTTGTCAGGTCATCGGTACCCTGCCCGAACCAGACGATAAGACCCGAAGCGAGGACCAGAGTGATCATGGTAAGCCGCTTTAATCCGACTCGCATGGCGATAAATCCAAAGGCTGCCCCGCCAAGCGCGCCGCCAAGATTGGCCCATGTCAGCACGCCCGCCGCCGCTCTTGGTTCAAAACCCATATCAACCACGATTTTAGGGACCCATTTGATGATGAAATAGAAGCTGGTGATATGCGCGAAATAGGCAAAGGAGATCAGAAACGTCGTCGCGATCAGTGCCGGTTTGAAAATATCGGTGGGCGACCGTTTCGCTGTTTCTTCGGTTTCCAGAGAAAAACCGGTCACCGCAGCATGGCCAAATCGCTGAAATGTCTTGTTGATCTTTTCCAGCGCGCCAGCGGGACGCTTCCGGTCAAGAAAAGCCGGTGTTTCGGGGATCAGAAACCAGGTCAGCGGGATACAGGCTGCGGTAGCAAAGGCGCCGAACGCAAATATGTCGCGCCAACTGCCGTCGGCGAGCAATTGCTGCACCACCAGACCGCCGGTCACACCGCCGATCGGATAGCCGATGACCATCAGCGACATGGCGACACTACGCCAGCGGGCATTGGAAAATTCAGCGGCCGAGGCGTTGATCGCAGCCAGCATTCCACCAATACCCAGACCGGTAATCAGTCGCCAGACCAGCAACTGGTTCACGCTTTCCGATTGACCCGCAAACCACATGCCAAGTGTCATCGCGACGAGGCAGCCCAATATCGTTGGGCGACGGCCATATTTGTCGGCGACACCGCCCAGCAAGACCGAGCCGAGCGCCATTCCGAGCAATTCCATGGAAAGCACCCATCCCAGAGTGCCCTGATCCACGCCCCATTCTTTCGCAATACCCGGAGACGCGAAGCTGATCGACAGCACGTCGAAACCGTCCAGGGCATTGAGCGCGATGGTCATTCCGACAGCCAGCCACTGCCAGGTTTGCATGCCACCTTCGTCCATGGTTTTTATCGGATCTGTGCCCGTCACTAAATTCTCCCCCCTAAAATAATTTTTATTCGTGAATTCTGCTGAGCATTTCGATCAGCATTTCCACTTCCTTTTTCTTAAACCGCGATTGCAGCCATTTTTCATGCTCCTGAATCGCCACTTTTGCCGAGGCCAATGCCTGTCGGCCTTCGTCGGTCAAATTCAATGTTTGCTTGCGGCCATCGGTTTTCGATTTGCCGCGGACCAGGAAGCCGCGCTTCTGCAGCCGGTTGATGATGGCCATGGTGGTTGCCCGGTCCATTCGCATGCGCTTGGCAAGACCGGTCTGGGCAATATCGGGATGATCGTCGACCAGCCAGAGCACGGACACCTGCTTCTGCGTCAGTTCCAGATCGGAAAAGGTCTCGGTGAAGTGCCGGTAGGTGGCACCGTGGGCGAGACGAATATGAAACCCGACAATATTGTTGATTTCACCAATATCTTCATCGCCTTCGACATGAGGTGTCGTCGGCACCAATATTTCTTTTGGTCTTGTCATATTTGCCCCTTTTGTAGATAGTTAGTCTAACATACAATAATTGTCGAGAGAATCACCGATGGCCAATTTTCCAGACACGCCAAATTTCACTGGATTCAACAGTCCGTCAAGAATTGAGGCCGATATCGCCGATCTGGTTCACGAAGGCGTGATCCCTCCCGAGCTCAACGGCGCTTTTTTTCGCGTCCAACCGGACCCCCAATTTCCGCCGCGGCTCGATGACGATATCTCGTTCAACGGCGATGGCATGATCACCCGCTTTCATATCCACGATGGCCAATGCGACTTTCGCCAGCGCTGGGCAAAAACGGACAAGTGGAAGATCGAGAATGAGGCGGGCAAGGCGATGTTCGGGGCCTATCGCAATCCGCTGACGGACGATGAAAAGGTCAAAGGCAAGATACGCGGGACGGCCAATACCAACGCCTGGATCCATGGCGGAAAATTATATGCGCTGAAAGAGGATTCCCCTGCCCTGGTCATGGACCCGGCGACAATGGAGACCGATGGCTACACCTGGTTCAATGACAAGATGACCGGCCAGACATTCACCGCGCACCCGAAAATCGACCCTGCGACGGGCAACATGATTGCCTTTGGCTATGCTGCTTCCGGGCTGTGCACCGACGATTGCACCTTTTACGAAGTGACGCCGGAAGGCGAACTGATCAACGAAATCTGGTTCAAGGCGCCTTATTATTGCATGATGCACGACTTCGCGATCACCGAAGATTATGCGCTGTTTCATATCGTCCCCTCAATCGGCAGCTGGGACAGGCTTGAGAAGGGACTGCCGCATTTCGGCTTTGACACGACGATGCCGGTCTATCTTGGCGTCTTGCCGCGCCGGGAAGGCGCGACGGCAGAGGACATTCGCTGGTTCAAGCGCGACAATTGCTTCGCCAGCCATGTGCTCAACGCCTATCAGGAAGGCACGAAGATCCACTTCGACACGCCCGAGGCCAAGAACAACATGTTCCCCTTCTTTCCCGATGTGCATGGGGAACCGTTTAACGGTATGGAAGCGATGAGCTACCTCACCCGCTGGACCGTCGATATGGCCTCGAATGGCGATGAATTTGACAGCGTCACGAAGCTGACCGACACCGCCGCAGAATTTCCGCGCATCGATGATCGCTATGCCGGACGAAAGCACCGCCACGGCTGGATGCTGGAAATGGACATGAAGCGTCCGGTAGAGCTGAAAGGTGGCAGCGCCGGTGGATTGTTGATGAACTGTCTTTTTCACAAGGATCTGGAAAGTGGCGAAGAACAGCATTGGTGGTGCGGGCCGGTGTCGTCCTTGCAGGAACCCTGCTTCATTCCGCGCAGCAAGGATGCGCCGGAAGGGGATGGCTGGATCGTCATGGTCTGCAACCGGTTGGAAGAGCAGCGCAGCGACCTGCTGCTGTTCGATGCGCTGCAAGTGGACAAGGGCCCGATCGCGACCATCAAGATTCCGATCCGTCTGCGCTTCGGCCTGCATGGCAACTGGGCCAATGCCGCGGAAATCGGACTAGCGGCGTGATCAAGCCCGAGCTTGAATTCGTTTACGAAGCGGAAGGCAAGCTCGGCACCCCGATCCCGATCGGCGACACCGCCGAAGGAAGCCGGCGGATCATCCCGATATTCGAAGGCGGCCGGGTTGAGGGACCCAAAATCAAAGGCGCGCTTCTGGGCAATGCTGCCGATTGGCAACTCACCCGCAATGACGGCGTCACCGTCGCCGATGCAATTTATGCGCTGAAAACAGATGACGATGTGGTCATCCAGATTCGCAACACCGGGCTTCGCCATGGCCCCACGGAAGTGACGGAAAGACTGGCGGCTGGCGAAGAGGTCGACCCGGCAGAATATTATTTCCGCACGGTCCCGCAATTTATCGCGCCCGACGGCAAATATGACTGGATGAACAAGAGCATATTCATCTGCAGCGGCGCACGGTCCACCGCCGGAATCAAGCTTTGGGTCTGGCGGGTCTGCTAGGTCACTGCTGATGCGCCGTTGGCGCGCTTCAGCAGATCATTCTCGTCCCGCTGCGCCCGGCGCGCGATAATCAGCAGCAAAATGACAATCGGAATGCCGACTGCATTGACACTCAGCATCGAAATTTTCAGATTGCCGGTAGCATCGGAGATCAGGCCGACCACATAGGGGCCGATGCCCAGTCCCAATATTGTCATGACGAGCAGATAGACGCTGGCGGTGATGCCCCGCATGCGCGGCAGCACCTGATCGAACATGATCGCGTAGAGCGGCGGCATCCAACCGGTCAAAACTACGCTGTAGATCACAAACCGAAAATAGAAATCCGGCGCGCTCGGCGCGGTATAGACCCAGAAGGATATGACCGGCGACAGGCCCATGGTGAACAGCGCAACATAGGCGCGGCCAGCACCCGGATAGCGCTTTTGCAGCCAGTCCGAAAATGGTCCCCAGAATAGCGGACCCAATATGCCCATCATCGCAGACAATAATCCGAACTGGAGCGCGGTATCGGCCATCGACAGTTCATAGCTGTTCATCAGGAACATCGGGTTGAAGCTCATCATCCCGTAATTGATCACCGACTGCAAGGTTCCCACCGCAATCACCATGATCAGCGTCGGCGAGCGGCTGATGACGCGAAATGCCTCGGGATCGGTCAGCCGCATATTCTGCATCAGACTGACAATCACGAAAATACCGAACCCGATGATTGTCCATTGTAGAAGATGCGGATTTATCGACACGGATCCGATCGCTAAATAAGGCCGCGGAGAAACGGCAGTGGTCAGCAAAACCAGACCTGTCATGACAATCACTATGCAAAATAATGTGCCCAGATTGAAAGCCCATGTCCGGCGATCCGCGCCTCTTCTATAAAGGTTGAGCCAGTTAAATCCAGGCGTCACCGCAGCCAGGACAGAGAAGCTGGCCTTGAACGGATGCGGATCGGGCGGTGTTACGATCCCGTCCATCCCGCCGCGCTCCGGTTCCCGCAGACGCCACATCAGGAACGCCAGCACAAAGCCGGGAATGGAAGCGACCAGAAACGCAAATTGCCAGCCCCTAAGGCCCAGAGGTGCCGTGCCATCAGTGAAACTGTCCTGCCACCATTGTGCCGCCAGACCCCCCAGAATCAACGATCCACCCAGTCCGAGGGCGATAGCCGAAGCAATGACCGCCATGACAAATCCGCGTCGGTGCTTTGGCCAATAGTCATAAAGCAGCGACGTTCCGGCTGGAGAGGCAGCTGCTTCGCCAATGCCTACGCCGAGGCGCGACGCTGCCAGCATGCCAAAGCTGGAAGCCAGTCCGCCAAATGCCGTCGCAGCAGACCAGAAGGTGAGACATATCGTCAGCAGCCTTGTCCTTACCCAGCCATCTGCCAGACGTCCCAGAGGCAGGGAAAACAGGGCGTAAAACAAGGCGAAAACGGTGCCGTAAAGTAAACCCATCTCCGCATCACCGATATTCAAATCGACTTTGATCGCGGGAGCCAGAATCGCCAATATCTGCCGATCCAGCAAACTCGTCGCCTGAGTCAGCGCCACCAACAGCAGCGCATATCTGGCCCCCTTTGGAATTTTTGTCGGAAAGCTGGGGGTGATTGCTTCCGCTGCTGGCGCACCATCGCTCACAATTTGAACCAGCGTTCCGCGTTGCTCTGGAAAAATTTCTTCTTCTGCGTGTCGCTAATCGCCAGATTATCCATCGCCCGGACCTCGTCGGCGACATATTCATAGGGATAATCCATGGCGTACATGACCCGGTCCTCCCCCATCACCTCGATCATCAACTTTATCGCCGGTTCAAAGGGCAGCCCGCTGCACGTGCCGAGAAAATTATTCTGCATATAGTGAAACAGATCATGTTTCAGCGGCTTGATCGACTCGTAACGGTTCGAGCGGACGCCGGCTTGATGCATGTAATTTGTCCGATAGAGCCAATAAGGCAAGGCTTCGCAGCCATGGCCAGCCATGACCTGCAGATCGGGATAGCGATCAAACAGCCCCGATGTTACGAGGCGCAGCAGATGATAGCTGGTTTCGACTGCAAAACCGAAAATGGCGCCGTCCAGCCCGGCATCGATCATCCCGCCCATCATCTCGTCGGGCAGCGTCGCCGGATGGATATAGAGGGGCTGGCCGGTTTCGATCAGCGCGCGAAAGATCGGGTCGAATTGCGATTCGTCGAGATAATGGCCCTGGGTATGGCTGTTGATCTGCACGCCCTTGAAGCCCAGTTCATTGGCACCCCGCCTGATTTCATGAGCCGACCAGTCAGGGTCTTGCGGGGCAACCGCCGTCATTCCGATGAACCGATCGGGATATTTCTGCACCGCATCGGCCAGATAATCATTGGCGCGCGATGCCACCGCCTTGGCCTCTGTGACATCCAGCAGGGGCTGCACGCCCGGCGATGTCAAAGCGAGAATCGCCTTGTCGATACCGGTCTCGTCCATATGCGCGATGCGCTGCTCGCCCAGATCCAGCAAGCGGTCGATGATCTGCGTTGCCCGTTCGGAGGGGCTCTGGGCGTAAAAGCCCCACAAGGAGACCATCCCCTTGTCGGCGGTGCCGTCGGCGACCATCCGCAGGAATATGTCGATCAGTTCGCGCGTGGCAAAAGCCTCTTCGGTGGCAATGCGCAAATAGCCTCTGTCGCCGCCGGTTTTGAGTTCATGCGTCATATTCTATCCTTCATGTACGGTTTTCAGGACCATGCAAGCCATCAACCCTTCGGGCCCATCCTCGTGCCCGTGACCTGACCATTTCACGCCGCCAAAGGGTGTGTCGGGGCCGCCCAGCATCGTCGTGTTGACGCAGAACATGCCGGCCTCGATTTCCCGTGCCAGCCGCTTCTGTCGCTTGGCATCTTTCGTCCAGCTATAGGCCGCAAGTCCGTAGGGCAGCCGGTTTGCCTCGGCGATCATCTCGTCTTCGCTGAAAAGCCGGTTGATCAGTGCTACCGGGCCAAACGGTTCCTCGTTCATGATTTCGGCATCTAGCGGTACGTCGGAAAGCACGGTGGGGGCAAAATAATAACCTTGATTGCCAATCCGCTCGCCGCCCGTACCGAGTTTGGCTCCGCGGGTCACGGCGTCGCCGATCATCCGTTCCATCGCATCGGGACGGCGGGGATTGGCCATCGGGCCCATTTGCACGCCGTCTTCCAGACCATTGCCGACCCTGATAGCCTTGGCCCGTTCGATAAAGCCGTCACGGAAGCGATCAAAAATGCCGTCCTGGACAATGAAGCGGGTCGGCGAGACGCAGACCTGCCCGGCGTTGCGATATTTTCCCGGTACCATGACATCGAGTACGCCATCGACATCGACATCATCGAACACCAGAACCGGCCCATGCCCGCCCAGTTCCATGGTGGTGCGCTTCATATCCTCTGCCGCGAGCTTCGCCAGATGCTTGCCGACCACCGTCGATCCAGTGAAGCTGAGTTTGCGGATGATAGGCGATGCCAGCAGATGCCGCGATACTTCGTCGGGCACGCCGAACACTGCCTGCCCGGCTTCCTTTGGCAGGCCAGCATCGAGCAGGCACTGCAGAATCGCGAGCGCAGAACCCGGCGCTTCTTCCGCCGCTTTCATGATCACCGAACAGCCCGCAGCGACCGGCGCGCCAAGCTTGCGGCCGGGATTGCCAATCGGGAAATTCCAAGGGGCAAATGCGGCGACCGGTCCGACCGGTTCATAGGTAACGGTCGAGCGCATGCCAGCGGGACGCACCAGTTGCCGGCCATATATGCGCTGGGTCTCACCGGCATAGAAATTGAACAGGCCGACATTCATCAATACTTCGATGCGGGTTTCGGCCAGGGTCTTGCCCTGCTCCATCGTCGCGATACGGGCGATGTCTTCCTGTCGCTCCAGCATCAGCCGCGCCGCGCCCTGCAACACCGCCGCGCGTTCCTGTGCCGAACTGTTGCGCCAGATCTTGAAGCCACGATCCGCGACTTCGAGTGCGCGGTCCAGATCAGCCGCATCGGCCAGAGGAAGTTCACCGATGACCTCTTCGGTTGCGGGATTTACAACCTTGTGCACCCGCCGGTCGCCGACCGGGATTTTTTCCCCGTCGATAATCATGTGCAGTTCTGGATAATTCGTCATTTCGCTGCTTTCTCCCGATCGATATCGCCTTGCCAGCGTTCGGGCTGAATCGGTTTGCCGGTGACCGGGTGAACATTGTGAAACGGCACCACCTTGTGCGTCGGCCAGAGCCACAAATCTTCGCGGGGCTTGATTTCATCCGGACCGGTCGGGTCCTCCGGATAGGCGGTGTCGAGAAACGGTACATATTGCTCGCGCGTATTCATCCAGCCGGTTTCATAGTCGGCATGCCATTGCGGCACATAGTTGAGAATATGGATCCGCCAGACACCGTCAATTTTCTTGTAGCTATTCTCGTACAGACCGCCTTCCCACCATTGGCGCGGCTGTTCCATCGGCCCCTCGCCGGCATAATCCTTGTGCCGGCCTGCCTGCATGGTGCAGCGGAAGCGGCCGAGCGCGGTTACGCCATCACCCAGTATATCGATGACATCCTGATGCTGCGGATGGTCGAGCAGAAACCCGTCGATCGGACCATTATTCCCGTGGGTGAAATTTGTCTGGAACCGGTCGATATACAGCCGCGCGGCGCCGGCCTTCCCACGATAGATGCCGCCGAAGAAATGCACCTCGCAATCGTCGGTGAACAAATCGACCACTTCATTGTAAAGGCATTTGTCGATCATGTAGCCATAGAGATGGTGCAGCTTGCGTACCGATTGCTCATCCTCGCAAACCGTTACCCGTTTGGTCAGTTCGGCGAGCTGCGCCTGCAGCGCAGCCATTTCTCGTTCAGACATTGATTCTCTCCATTCGCATTTCTGTTTTCATTGGTATCAGGATGGTGCCGCAACTCGTTCCAGAGCCTCAAGTCTTACAACCTCTTCGCCATAAGGCTTGATCGCGCGAAACATCAGATATGTGGCGAGCGGCAGAAGCGTTCCCGCCGTGATCAGCAGCGCCTGCCAGAGCTTTGCGGGATCGCCGATGACATATTGCGCCACCAATCCGATCACGAAACTGCCCATGGCGCCGAAAAAGGTGAACATGAAGAGATAGAAGGCCGTAACCTGACCGCGCATCGCATTGGGGGCCACCCGCTGAATCGCGGCATTTTGCGGCACGGCACCAGCGATACCAAACATCGCGGCAAAGCCAAATGCGATCATTGAACCCCAGCCGGTTGGCATCAACACGGCGGTGATGGAACTGACCGTTGTCCCGCTGAACAATATGAATGCCGCTCTCACATTGGCGTCTTTGTAACGCTTCGCCAACCATTCGACGAATATGCCACCGACGAGCAGACCGGTCAGCGAAGCAACAAGAATGGTGATCCCCAGCGCGGCACCAATTTCGACTTCGTTCCAGCCAAAGGTTCGGATCATGAACGGCACGCGCCAGAACGCGAGACCAAAGGTTTCAATCGCACTGAGAGCAAGCGCACCGAACATCGGATAATAGACCCGGCGGTTGGCATGGATCGCCTTGGCTGCATCCCAGCCCATGAAAGTCAGGATGTTGCGACCGGCGGATGCGTCAGCCGGGGGACGTTCTGCGCCTTCGACCGGGGCCATGCGTTCCGGTTCCTTGATCGTGAAGAACAGCAAGGCGACGATGAACGCCGGCAAGCCGGTCCAGATCAGGATCCACTGCCAGCCAAAAATCGTCAGACTGCCAATATGGGATGGTCCCCAGTCGGCGGTCATGCCGATCAGCAAGCCGCCAACAAACGGACCCAAAGTGCTGCCACCGATGAACCCGAACTGGAGCAGCGCGAAGGCCCGGGTGAGTATTTTTGGCGGGAAAGCATCGGCCAGCAGCGAGTAAGCCGACGGCGCATGGGCCGATCCGCCTGCTGCCAAAAATACCCGGGTGCCGACGAATTGGGTGAAGGTCTGTGCGAGGCCGCCCAAACAGGTGACAATGCCGATTACCGTGACGCCGCCCGCCAGGACATATTTTCGCGGAAAGATATCGGCAAGTCTTGCCAGGGGAATGCCGACAAACAGATAGCAGATGATGCTCGCCGGTCCGGCAAGAAAGCCGAGCTGCGAATCCGACAGTCCAAAATCAGCCTTGATTCGTTCGGCCAGCATACCGAACACAACGGCATCGAAAAATGTCAGAAAGGTGGCCAGAACGATGACGAACAAGGCCCAGTAGGCGGCTGGCTGCGAGGGCCATTGCTTCGTTATCGGCGCTGATGAGTGCGGTTCCATGCCGCCTGTGGTCGGCGCTGATACAGCTGCCATGCCTTGCTCCCTCTTCCCAGACTTTCCCCGACCGTGCTTTTTTGCCTAGCCTTTTTTGTATGTGTTAGATACAATATTGTTTGAGCACGGTTGTCCAGTCTTTTGTGAGCAATGGAACAGAAACAACCGGCCAAGTTTGAGAGAGGGAAATTCCAAAATGCAGAATCTACGAGGCAAAACTGCCTTTGTAACCGGCGGCGCGAGCGGCATCGGGCTTGGCATCGCCAAGGCGCTGCTTGGCACGGGTATGAATGTCGTCGTTGCCGATATTCGTGATGATCACCTAGCAGAAGCAAAAGAGGAGCTCGGATCGCCCGACAAGATATTGGCGATCAAGCTGGATGTGACCGATCGCGAGGACTTTGCGAAGGCGGCGGATGCCGCCGAAGAACGATTCGGCAAGATCCATATCCTGTGCAACAACGCCGGTGTGGCGGTTGTGGGCCCGACCGAGCTGGCAACCTTTGCCGATTGGGACTGGGTGATGAATGTCAATGTCGGCGGTGCCATCAATGGTGTCACAACGATGCTGCCGCGCATCCTCTCGCACGGCGAAGGCGGCCATATCATCAACACCTGCTCGATGTCGGGGATTGTTCCGGTTGGCGGAACCACGATCTATTCAACCGGCAAAGCGGCGCTGGTGACGATGATGGAGTGCATGCGGCCCGAACTGGAAAGCCGCGGCGTGATCTGCTCCGCCTTCTGTCCAGGTGCGGTGCAGTCCAATATTGCCGAGGCCGGCAAGACGCGACCGGATGAGCTGTCCGAAACCGGCTATGCCGAAGCGGACAAGAGACGCCAGGACGGCGGCAATCTTTTGCACCTGTTTCAAACAAAGGAAGAAGTCGGCGAACGGGTGCTGCGCGGCATATTGGATGACGAGCTCTATATCCTGACCCACAGCGAATTTCTCGGCGGCGTCACCGACCGCGCCAATGCCATGATCGCATCGGTTCCGGCCAAGCTGCCCGAGAACGAAGAATATAAGCAGACATTTGCGATGCTCTTCAACAGCCCGATCTGGGCCGATGAAATTGCCCGCCAGAAGGAGTTGAAAGCATGATCGATTTTGCAGGTAGAACCGCCTTTGTTACCGGCGGCGCCAATGGCGTCGGCATCGGCATTGTCCGGGCGCTGCTCGCAGAAGGCTGCAAGGTCGCGATCGCCGACATCCGGCAGGATGCGATCGACAAGGCGCTCGCAACGCTCGACAATAATGAGGTGATGGGCGTGCAGGTGGATGTCTCCAGCCGCGAAGCCATGGCCGAGGCGGCCGACAAGGTAGAAGCGCAATTTGGTCCGGTTTCTTTGCTCTTCAACAACGCGGGTATAAACCTGTTCCAAACCATAGAAGATTCGAGCTATTCGGATTGGGACTGGGTGATGGGCGTAAATTTGAACGGACCAATCAACGGCGTCATGACCTTTGTCCCGCGGATGATCGAAGCGGGCAATGGTGGCTATATTGTCAACACCTCGTCGATGGCGGGCTGGCAGGCCAGCGGGTCACCGGGTATCTATAACACCACGAAATTCGCGGTCCGCGGCTTGAGCGAATCGTTGCGCTGCAGCCTTGCCAAGCATCGCATAGGCGTGTCGGTGCTTTGCCCGGCATTGGTAAAATCCTATATCTATGCCAGCGATGATATTCGCCCCGCGGAATTGATGGAGGGCGCCAAGCCGGTGGACCACGAAAATGTGAAACGGCTGGCAGAGTTTCATGAATTCGGGATGGAACCCGACGTGATCGGCGAGCGCGTTCTGGATGGCATGCGCGACAACCGGATGTATATTTTCTCGCATCCAGAGCACAAGGAAGAACTGGCAGCCTTATTCGATACTTACATGAGTGACTTCAAAGATTATCCGAATGATCCGGGCTATGAAAAACGCGTCGAGTTTGAGAGGTTCCGCCGCAAGAGCTATGATGACGCAAGGAAAGCTGCCAAACACGCCATATAGGGAATAGAGGTTCTATTCAGGAGAATTCGCCATGCAGGTTCAGGCGCTAGATCATATCAATATCATAACCAGCGACCTGGATCGCACGGCGGACTTTTATGCGGACATGTTCGAACTCGACCGGCGGAATGCGCCGCCGCCATTGACGCCGGAAAATGCGCAATGGATGTTCGACAGCTGCGAGCGCGCGATCTTCCATATCAACAGCCTTGACTGTCCGCGCGCCTTTGACCGGGCGGTGACGGAAGGTCCGACAGGCTCCATCCATCACGTCGCGCTGAAATGCGAGGGATTTGATGAGATGATCGATCGGCTGGATAATAGAAAAGCAGAATATCAGCTCAACGTGATTGAGGCGGTCGGCCTCAAACAGATATTCACGCAGGACCCAAACGGCATATTGCTGGAACTGAATTTCTTCGGCGACTGAGCAGGTCGACCCCTAGCCTGCGCGGCGCGCCTAGAGGCCGTGCCGGTGATTATAATCGTTGATCCATTCGACGGTCTTGTCGATGCCACCAAAAGGATAGAAATGCAGGCGCACCCGTCCGTGTTCGCTGCCCAGTTCGGCGGCAAAACGGTCAACCAGCTTGTCGGGCCCGGCGCTTCCGATCAATTTGGTCAAAGAAATCCCATATTTTGCCAACACGCTGGCGGATGCGCCAACACCGCAATATTTGGCATAGCGCAACAGGCGCTTGATGCCGGCTGGTCCGGGAATGCCGATGCGTACGGGAACCTCGACGCCGCGCGACCGCAGCTCCTGCAGCCAGAAAAGAACGGTATCGGGATCAAATCCGAATTGGGTGACGATCAGAGGCGCCATGCCCCTGCGCTCGATCTCGCCAATTTTCTTGTCGATCACCTCCCAGGATTGCTGTCTGGTCATGACCGGGTGGCCTTCGGGATGACCACCGATACCAATCGCCGTGATCCCTGCCCGCTCAAAGGCTCCACTTTCGATCAGCGCCGAGCTGTCGAAATAAGGCCCCTCCGGTTCCGGCGGATCGCCGGCGACAAGAAAACAGCGGCGCACGCCGGCATCGCGAACCACCGCCTGCAGATAGTCTTCAAACTCGTCACTCGATGCTATCCGCCGCGCCGAAAAATGCGGCATCGGTTCAAAGCCCAGCTCGCGCACCGCAACCGCAGCAGCGACACGCGCTCCCTGTTCTTCACCCGGCAGAAACGTAACCGCGACCGGTGTTTCGTCGGCAATCATAGGAGCAGCATCGCGCAAGGAGTCGATATCCTTGGCGGTAATCTCCAGCGAATAGCCTTCGGTGACACCGACAGGCGCACGCTCCCAATTGGGATGGATGGGATGCTCAGACATTATTTCTCCTGCGGCTTGTTTTCCGACGGTGCCTAATTGGCTTTGTTGCGCCAGCTGTCGGCATATTCCTTGCGCGCGGATTCGGAATAGGGTGTCGGACTGACGATCGCGCGAACCTCCAGCTGCTTGTGCGGCTCGACCGTCGCCTTCTTCGTTCCGCCATTGGGCTCGCCCCAGGTCACGGTGACTTCGTTGCCGATCTCGATGTCGGAATCGACGGTTGCCAGACTTAATACGGTACGCTCGTTGATCGTGTAGCCGGTGAACATGGAGAAGCCGATATGCTGACCATCTACCGACACCGAATCGTAATTGGAGGATGCATAATTGGCCAGCGGCATATCGAAATATTTGTAATTTTCGGCGCTGCCATCGACAAAGCTGTTGAAGATTTTGGCCACATCCTCGCCGTTCCAGGCGAGTGTCACTTTCTTGCGATGCGGCTTGTCCTGCATCGCCTGCAAAGCTTCCTTGCCGATGAAGTCATGGTCGAAATTGATGAAATTTCCATAACCCAGATCCCACGGGCTGAGATAATAGTCCTCGATATCATCTGACACGAAGCTGCCGCCGATCGAACCCATGGCTTCATAGCTGTCGGCACCGAGCCATTCGCGATAGGGTTTCATTTTCTCACCGGTATAGATCGCGGGCAGCGGCGATGGGATCCAGCCGGATTCCAGCGTGTTGGTCGCGTATGTGCGCGAGCCGACCGGAATGAGGCCGAATTCCGCGCCTGCCGTCAGGATCGCATCGCGCACTTCGTCCTTCTCGGCATAAGGTCCCCAGATCTCGAGACCGGGCGCACCGGCCATGCCGTGACGCAAGGTAGCGACCTGGCGGCCTGCGATATTCATATGCGCCATATGGAAAAACTTCAGCTTCTCCAATGGCCCGCCGTGCAATTTCTCGATGACAGCCCAGGCATTGGGGCCCTGAATCTGGAAGCGATATTCTTGCCGCGTAACCAGCTTGCCGTCCGGGATCGAAGGAGACCGGTTGTCATAGGTAATCTCGACATCATAGCCGCCGGTCTCTGCCTGAAATTGAATCCAGTTGGCCGTCGGGTTCCGGCCGACGAATACGACATGATTTTCCGCGAGGTGGAACAGTATCCCGTCACCAATGACGTAGCCATCATGGCTGACCGGCACCATCTGCTTGGCGCGGTTGACCGGAAAATTGGCAAAACTGTTGATCGACAAATCGCTCATCAGCTTTACAGCATCCGGACCCTTGGCGTAGATATTGACCATATGATGAGACTGATCAAACAGAACCGCGGTTTCCCGCCAAGCCCGCTGTTCGCTGCGCCAGTTCGAAAATTCATAGCCAACAACCGGATACACATAGGCACCGATTTTTGAGTTGCGCAGCATCTCCACGGTATTGTCTGCAGCCGCCAGAACGCTCTCAAGATTCTTATGAGCCAAATCGCCCTCCTATTTTTATAAATTGCTGGCTAGACCATATCAATATTTGTATGTAACACAAACGATAATTAGGGTGGGAGAGAAATTGATGTCAACGAACCGGCAAATTCTAACATTGTCCTGTACGGATCAGCCCGGGCTGGTCGCACGGGTTGCAAAAATATTGGCCGACAATGGCGGCAATATTATCGATTCGCGGCAGTTCAATGATAGCGAAACCGGGCATTTCTTCATGCGCGTTGTCTTCGAGATGGCGGCCAGCTCTGATCCTCAATCCATTTCCGACGCGCTCCACATCTTCGCCAGGGAAAAGCAGATGCAGTGGAAGTTGCGGGCGAGCGACGACCGCCCCAAGGTTATGATGATGGTCTCCAAATTCGACCATTGTCTGGGCGATCTGCTATACCGGCATCGGATCGGTGAGCTGCCGATGGATGTGGTGGGAATCATCTGCAACCATCCGCGCGAAGCCTTGCAAATATCATTGATCGGGGATGTTCCTTTTCATTATCTGCCAATTACCAAGGACACCAAACCACAGCAAGAAGCGCAGATCAAAGCGCTGGTGACCGAAAGCGGGGCGGAACTGGTGGTGCTTGCCCGCTATATGCAGATTCTATCGGACGATCTCGCCACTTTCCTGTCGGGCCGCTGCATCAATATTCATCACAGCTTCCTGCCCGGGTTCAAGGGTGCCAAGCCATATCATCAGGCGCACGCACGCGGCGTCAAGATGATTGGCGCCACCGCGCATTATGTCACCGCTGATCTAGATGAAGGTCCGATCATCCATCAGGATGTGGAAGCGATCAGCCACGCCGACACGCCAGAGGCGCTGGTGAGCAAGGGCCGCGACATCGAACGCCGGGTATTGGCGCAAGCGGTGCATTATCATTTGGCGGACCGTGTGTTTCTGAACGGACACAAGACGGTTGTTTTCAAGAACTGACTTTGTCGGCGGCGGCTATCAATGCCGCCGTCAGCTCTTCCGGTCGCGACAGAAAGGGAGAGTGGTCGGTGTCGAGCGTAACGATATCGGCGCCCGGCACCAGGGTCTGCATCCGGCGCTGACTGGCGATCGGGATGGTTCTGTCTTCGGTACATTCGATATAGGTTCTTGGCAGCGAACCGAAGCGCCCTGCGGTCAGTCTTAGCGGTTCGGATCGCGGACCATGCGGCTCGATCGCAAGTCGTTGCATCGCCTCGTTGACTAGATCTTTCGGCGAAAGCTGGGCGAAAATAGCTCGCCCCCCTGCCCCATCGACAACCGTGCCGGCACCATTGGCAACTGGAGAGATTATGGTATCAAAGGCGGGGTTCGGCCCTTCCAGTTGCTTGAACTGCGCGCGCGACATGCCGTCGGGCAACATCATAGCGCAAATATAGACGAGCGCGTCGATCGCATCCGGTGCGGTTTCCGCTGCCTGACTGACGACCAGCCCGCCGCGACTATGGCCGACCAGTATCACCGGCTTTTGCGCGGCCCTTTCGCATAATCCTGCCGCGAAATCGGCCCAGCCCTGAAGGGTAACGGCACGCAGCTCTTGCTCATTGCCGTCCATTCCGGGCAGATCGGGCGCGATCACTTCGTGTCCCTGCTCCTCAAGCAGCCGCTTGATGCCGTCAAAACACCAACCGCCATGCCAGGAGCCGTGGATCAGAATGAAGCTGGCCATCAGATATCACTTAATGAGAACATTGCCCGAAGGCGGCTTGGACTATCGCTATTTCGCATGACCGGTGAAGGTTCGCAATTCCGGATTGGTGTGATCGGGCATTTCCAGGGCGGCCTTGACACCCGGCCGCGCCTCCATCCGGGCGCGCCAGTCGGCCAGCCGCGGATATTTCTCGTCCACTTCCAGCTCCGGGAACATGCGGTTGACCATCATGCCGCAGTGGCTGTAAAAATTGATATCGGCGGTGGTGTACATATCACCGACCAGCCACGGACCGTCTGCCAACTGCTTTTCGACCTTGTCACACGCATAGACAATCTTGCGCGTGGATTCCGCCAGATCCGCTTCGCTGAAACCGGACCGCGCAGTCTTCCATTTTTCGCGCTGGTGCGGGAGCGGAATTTTCTCGAGCAATTTTTCAAATTCGCCGCTTTCGATGTTGCGGGCGATGACGCCGACCATCCGGTGCCAGCCGTGCATCGACACCTGATTGGTCACATGCTCGTCGACGAATTTATTCCAGTACCGCATCCGCGCAGCGCCGACCGGATCGCGCGGGCGAAGCGGAAGATCGGGAAACACGTCCTCCAGATATTCGTTGATGACGGTTGTATGGGTGATGATCGCGCCATCATGATCGAGAACGGGCACCTGCCCTTCCGGGTTGATGGCGATGAACCAGTCGCTATGCTGTTCGAATTTGTGCAGATCAACATAGATGCTTTCAAAATCCAGCCCTTTTTCCTTGAGCGGGATCATCGATTTCAGAGAGTTGGCGGCGGGTTCCGCATGATAATATTTGAGTGTCATGATTTATGCCTCACATTGGAGTTTGGGTGCCAAGAATGCCGCCATCGACGGCGATGGATTGTGCAGTGACGTGGCTCGCAGCGTCGGACAGAAGAAAGCAGACCATTTCGGCTACTTCGGTGGCCGAACCGACCCGCCCTTGCGGCACCGCCTTGCCCAGCTTGTCACGAATGGCTTCTGGTGATGCAGAGGGATCAAGCCCCATCAGCATTGGCGTTTCGATCAGGCCGGGAATGACGCAATTCACCCGTACATTGTGCGGCGCAGCTTCGATCGCGGCGGCTCTGGCCACCCCGAGAACGCCGTGCTTCGAGGCTACATACGCGATATTTCCCGCGATGCCGCGTTCGCTGGCCAGACTGCCGGTGACCACGATCGAACCTCGCCGCCGCTTGACCATTCCGGGTAAAACACGCTTGATTGCCCAATAGACGCTGGTCAGATTGGTTCGAATGACAGCATCGAAATCATCATCCGCATAATCTGCCAATTGGGAAAACTTGCCGCCGGAACCTGCATTGGCGAACAGTCCGTCTGCGGGTCCGAATTCACTTTCCGCTTTCGTGATAGCCGCCATCAATGCGTCTTTGTCGGACACGTCAACCGGGACGCAATATGTGCTGCCGCCATCACGGTTGATCTTTGCTGCGGCTTCGACAAGCTTGCTCTCGGTACGCGCCAGCATCGACACTGACGCACCGCGGCGGCTCAGCATCTGGCTGGTTGCGAAACCGATGCCGGTGGATGCGCCGGTTATGATGAAATGACGACCAGACAGACCTGTCACGTCAGCCCCAGCAATTTTGCAGCATTGTCTTTCATGATGCCGGGCATCACTTCGTCCTTGAAGCCGACATTTTTGGCCGCGTCGATCCACTTCTGCGGATGGATAAGCGGAAAATCGGAGCCGAACATCATCTTCTTGCGCAATTGCCCGTTGGCATATTGAATGATCTGCGGCTGGAAATATTTCGGGCTCCAACCGGACAGGTCGATGAAGACATTGTCCTTGTGCAAAGCCATCGACAGGCTTTCGTCGACCCACGGCCAGCTCGGGTGCGCAAGAATGATATTCATGTCCGGGAAATCGACGGCGACATCATCGATCAGTATCGGCTGCCCCCATTTCAGGCGGACCCCGCCGCCACCCGGCATGCCGGTGCCCATGCCAGAGTGGCCGGTGTGAAATATCGCCGGCAATTTGTACTCCGCGATCACTTCGTAAATCGGATAGGCGACGCGATCAGCCGGATGCGCATCCTGCATGATGCCGTGAAATTTGAAACCCTTCACGCCATAATTTTCAATCAGATCACGGGCTTCGCGCGCGCCCAATTTGCCCTTGTGCGGATCGATCGAGGCAAAGGCCATACAGATGTCGTCATTCTTCGCCGCATATTCGGCGATCTCGTAATTGGAGACACGCTTGGCGCCGATACCCGTTTCGCAATCGACGGTGAACAGGCAGAAGGCAATCTGCTGTTCGCGGTAAATCTCAATGATCTCGGGAATTTTCGGCCGTTCGCGCGGCGCCTTGAAATAGGCGCTAGCGGCGTCGAAAAACTTGCCCATCACCGGATCTTCGGGGTCATGACAGGACACTTCGGCGTGGACATGAACGTCGATCGCTTTGATCTTGCTTAAATCGATGGGCATCTAAAACCTCTCCTGGTTCGGATAGCGGGGGGAAGCAGTCGGGCAAGGAATCTGCCCCGCTTCCCTTCCCCCGATAAATGTGATCAGAGCTGGATGATAACGGACTTGAGTTCGGTATAGGCCTCGACACCCTGACGCCCCTGCTCCCGTCCAAGCCCTGATTGCTTATAGCCGCCAAATGGCAAGGCCGGATCGATCACGCCGTGGCAATTACCCCAGACCGTGCCCGCTTTCAACTTTGCGCACATTTGGTGCATGGCGGACACATCTTTGGTCCAGACGCTGGCGGCCAGGCCGAAGCAACTGTCATTGGCCTGCTTCGCCACCTCATCCAGATCGTCAAAACGCTGTGCGCAGACAACCGGTCCGAAAATTTCCTCGCGAACAACGCTCATGTCCGGTTTCACATCGACCAGCACCGTCGGGTTGACATAATAGCCATCCGCCGTCGGACAATCGCCACCCATGGCAACCGATGCTCCGGCCTTTTTGCCCTGGTCGATATAGTCCATGACACGCGTATATTGCTCTTCCGAGACCAGTGGCCCCATATGGGCTGCGGGATCGAGAGAAGGACGTGGTGCCCAGAATGCGGCGGTCTCGGCAATGCCTTCAACGACCTTGTCGAAGATTGAACTATGAGCATAAAGCCGTGAACCAGCGATGCAGACCTGCCCGGCGTTGAAGAAAATCGCCCCGGCCGCGCCGGGAGCAACTTGCGCCACATCGACGTCCGGCAACACGATCACGGGAGATTTTCCTCCCAGTTCCAGCGTGACGCGTTTCAGCGTGTCGGTTGCCGTGCGATTGATGATCTTACCAACTTCGGTAGAGCCGGTGAAGGCGATCTTGTCGACATCCGGATGCCGTACCAGACGATCACCTGCCGTGTGACCGTTGCCGGTAATGACGTTGATAACACCCGCCGGAAAGCCAGCTTCGGCGATCAGATCGGCAAGGCGCAAGGCCGTTAGAGAGGTCTGCTCCGCCGGCTTCAGGACAACCGTACAGCCTGCTGCCATTGCCGGAGCCACCTTGAGGACAGCCATCAACAGCGGAAAGTTCCACGGAACGATGAGGCCGGCAACACCAACCGGCTCGCGGCGCACATAGCTGTGAAACGCACCATTTGGTGTCGACATCGGCGAAATGGAATCAGCACCGAGCTTTGTCGCCCAGCCCGCCATATAGTGCAGCATGCCGACGGCAGCAGGAATATCGACCGCGGACGACATGCCAACCGGCTTGCCATTATCGATCGATTCCAGCTCGGCCAGTTCACCGGCATGTTTCTCGACCAGATCCGCGAGCGCATGGATCATCTGTTCGCGCGCAATCGGTGGCAGGCCGGTCCAGCGGCCATCATCGAAAGCGGCGCGCGCAGCCGCAACAGCCTTGTCGACGTCGGCGTCAGACGCATCTACAATCCGGCTGATTTCTTTGCCGGACGACGGGTCGATAACCGCAAGATTATTGTCGGCCGACGAACTCACCCACTCATTGTTGATGAACAGCGAGGGCTTGCGTGACAATGCTTTTTTGGCGGCGTCCGAATATTCGTGTTGTGCCAGCGATATGGTCGACATCTCGTTCATAAGAGCATCCTTTCCTGGGATCATGCCTAAATTTATTATGGTTGCTAGCTATCAAATATTGTGTGTTTTGCATACAATAAATGTCGTAGCAATAGCGTTATGACAGCATTTGCGGGCCGGTTTTTGCCGCGGCGGCCTCTTCCGCAGCCCGGTCCCGCGGCGTCGGAATGTCACGACCGCGCTGAACGGCCGGACGCGCGCCCACCAGATCAATCCAGCGTTCCAGATGGTCGAGACCCTCGATGTTCACGCCCGACCATTGGTAGGAATGCACCCAGGACCAGTTGGCAATATCGGCGATCGAATAGTCATCGGCGAGATATTCATTATCGGCCAGATGACCATCGAGCACCTCTAGCAACCGCCGCGTTTCGCGCTGGTAGCGATCGATGGCCGGTTGAATTTTCTCGGGGAAATAGCGGAAGAACACGTTGGCCTGTCCCATCATCGGTCCGACGCCGCCCATCTGGAACATCAGCCATTGCATGACCTTGCTCTTGCCTTGCGGATCGGTTGGCATGAGTTTTCCGGTCTTTTCCGCCAGATAGGTCATGATCGCTCCCGATTCAAAAATGGGAAAGCCGTCATCGACCAGCGCCGGAATCCGACCATTGGGATTGATCTTTACATACCAGTCTGACTTTTGCTCATTCTCATCAAAGGAAATGGTCTTCAGTTCGTACGGCAACCCCAGTTCTTCGAGGGTGATAGATGCTTTCCAGCCATTTGGCGTCGCGGCGGTATATAATGTAATTCCCATATGCTTTTCCTGTCCTATTTGTCGCCCAGAGCTTTATCTTCGTGGGCGCGTCTGATGATATAATGCCTGATTGCATCGGCTTGCTCTTCTGAGATTGCCTCCTTGAAACTGACCATCCCCTTGTCTTTAAGCATGCCCCCGATGACCACCGCCTTCCAGCTGTCCGGATCATGCAACAGTCCGCTGCGGCGCAGATCGGGCACAAGATTGCTGCCGTAGGCGGCGTCCCCGTGGCAGACCCCGCAGAAGCGGCCAAACAGCCGTCCCCCCTCCGCAAGCTGCCGAGGCGTGCCGTTATCAACGGGTGGATCAATCGGTAGTAGCGCCAAGGGCGGCTCGGGTGGAAGCTTGGCCTTGCCGCCCAATTTATAAACCAGAAGCCGCGAAATATTGCGAACCGGGCCGCCAACCTCGGAGAAGATGCCGGGCGAAATCGCCCAGGATCCGCCCCACCCTGCCAGTACCGCGACATATTGCTCGCCATTCACGCTATAGGTCACCGGAGCCGCCATGATTCCCGTCTGGGTCGGCGTGTCCCACAGCATTTCACCGCTGACAACGTTATAGGCGGCAAACCTTGAGGCGGAATTGCCCTGAAACACCAGACCGCCCGCCGTCGACAATATGCCGCCATTCCACGGTCCGCGGAACTTCACGCGCCAGCGCTCTTTTTGCGCCACCGGATCCCAAGCGATCAGGGCGCCTTTGGTTGACGCCAAAGACGCCTTGCGGATATTCGCATCGGCGGGCATCGCACCCGCAGCAAAATCCATACCGGTATTGAAACCGATGGTTGCACTTTTCCAGTCTGCTTCCGGGAAATAGGGAAAGGAGGCTTCCTGAACCGGAATATATACCAGGCCAGCGTCCGGATTATAAGCCATGGGCTGCCAATTATGTCCGCCACCCGGTCCCGGCGTCACCACAAACGGTTTGCCGGTCTGATCGATCCTCGCGTCGGGGTTTTCGATCGGCCGACCGGTCTTCATATCGATGCCGGTTGCCCAATTGGTTGCGACGTAATTGTTCGCCGACAACAATTCGCCGGTTGCCCGGTCGAGAACATAGAAGAAGCCGTTTTTCGGCGCTTGCATAAGGACCTTGCGCTGTTTTCCGTCAATCGCGAGGTCGGCCAGAATGATATGCTGCGTGGCGGTAAAGTCCCAGGTCTCGCCCGGTGTGGTCTGGTAATGCCAGACATATTCGCCGGTCGACGGACGCAGGGCCACGATAGAACTGAGATAGAGATTGTCGCCACCGCCGGGCGAGCGATAGGACTGGTTCCACGGTGAACCATTGCCGACACCGATATAAAGCAGGTCGAGCTCGGGATCATAAGCCATCGCGTCCCAGACGGTGCCGCCGCCGCCAAGTTTCCACCACTCGCCTTTCCAACTTGCCTCGGCCGCCTTCAGATGTTTCGCGGTATTTTTCCCCGGCTGATCAGGGACGGTATAGAAACGCCAGAGCTCTTCGCCATCTTCCGCGTCATAGGCTGTGATATACCCCCGGACGCCCATTTCCGCGCCGCCATTGCCGATAATCACTTTGCCGTCGATGATCCGCGGTGCGCCGGTGATCGTATAGGGCTCGCCGACGGGAATGGTCAGCTTGGACCAGATGACCTTGCCTGTCGCCCGGTCAAGCGCGACCAGCCGTCCATCCAGTGTCCCAAAATACAGCCGGTCACCCCACGCCGCCAGGCCGCGATTGACGACATCGCAGCAGGCGTCGGCAGCGGTTTCACCCGGGACCTTGGGATCATATTCCCATAGGAGCTTGCCGGTGACACCATCATAGGCCTTCACTTTCGACCAGGCGGTGGTGATATAAATTTTTCCGTCAATGACGATCGGCGTCGCTTCCTGCCCGCGGGCGGTGTCCATATCCGCGAACCAGGCGAGGCCCAAATCCTTGACGTTGGATTGATTGATTTTTGCCAAAGGCGAGTGGCGCTGCTCGTCATAGGTCCGCCCGTAGCTCAACCAATCCTGATCATTGCTGGCGGCCTGCTCGAGCTTTTCCGCGTTGACCGCGCCCGGTGCATCCAGATCCATGCCCTGATCGCAACCGGTCAGCAAAGCCAGCGTGGCCGATATCAACAATAATGACGTTCGCATGTGTCTCTCCCAAACTCGCGAATTTAACCCCAGCGATTGATTTCGGGACCGGGTGCCCAACTCGCTTCCGGCGAATCCTGACTTGCCTGCGCCAATGCCCGCTTGACCGAGGGCCGGGCTTTTGTCCGTGCCAGCCAGTCCATCGTCCGGGGCGCGGCGACAAAGGCAGACGGCACGACAGTAACCATCCCGGCAAGCCAGGCGTAGGTTTCCAGATCGGCCAGTGAAAAATCGCCGAACAACCAGTCGTGGCCATTCAGTTGCGCTTCGCATTTCTCGACCGCCTGCGTAACCTTGACCCGCGAATCCTCGAGCTTTTCATCTTCGAATTTTCCGTCGCGCCAATCCGCCCAGCGGGCACGCAGGTCTTCGCTTTGAATCCGGGGCAGCCGGTCATCGCTTATGTCTGGTGCCGATGCTTCATGGATACCAAGATATCCCGCAGCGGGCGCGAGCCGTTCGATAATTTGGCGGCACCACATCATCACTTGCCAGCGCTTATAAGGATCAGCCGGGCGCAGCGATGGCCCGCTGCCGATGTCGTCGAGATAGCAGCCGACAAACACGCTGTCGGCCATCGCCTCGCCATCGACAAGCAGCACCGGCCCCTCGCCTTCGATGCTCATGGCCACTTCTGTCTGTCCCGCCACGGGCAGGGCATGGCGTTCGCCAGCTGCCAGGTCGAGAAATTGCAGGTCGGCATCCACGCCTTTTTCAAATAGAGCCGCAAGAACGGTGAGCGACGGGCCATTGGGTTGGCCGTGATAGAGAGTCATGCTCATGCGATATAATCCTGCTCTAATATGTCGACCCGCTTGACCATGTCGGTCTTGCCCATCGCCCAGCAGGCTTTTGTCGCCGGGCGGGCATAGATGGCACGCAGCCAGCGCATGATATTGGGAGTCAGTTCGTCGTTGGACAGCTCGGGCTGCGACAAGGGCAGCGCATAAGCCAGATTGAAGCCATTCACATCGGCGAGGCTGTAATTGTCGCTCGCCAGCCATTCTCGCTTGCCCAATTCTTCCTCGAGCATGCGAATACCAAGGCCAATCCGGCGACCCGATTCCGCCATCTCTTCGTCGCTGAACAGGCCGTACACTGCCTTGCGCCAAGCCACCCGTCGCTCCGGCAGCGGGATGCGGTTGATCGCCGCCTCCAGCTCGTCTTCGCCGCGCTGTTCGCGGGCGTTGGGTCCGACAAAAAATTTCCAGCCAAACATCGAGAAGCTCGGTGCCAGCCACTGATCCATGAACTTCATCCACCAGCGGATGCGCCACTGCTCTTTTGCATCTTCCGGCATCAGGCGCGGGCCATCGAACGCCTCATCGATATATTCCATGATTGCGGTCGACTCGGTCAACACCAGATCGCCATGGGTCATCGCCGGGATCGTACCCTGCGGATTGATCGCCAGATATTTCGGGTCATGCTGATCAAAATTCAGAAGGTCGAGATAATGGCTGTCAAAAGCCACGTCTTTTTCCATCAATGCGAGCATCGGTTTTCCCGAATTCGCATTGGGCTCCCAATGATAAAGGGTAACGTCGTTCATATATGGGCCTCTCCCAAGGCTGTTTTTTATTGTATGCGTTACTTACTATACTCGAGCCAGCGGTCAAGTCGAAAAGCTTGAAGGTGCGCCATCAAGCAGGATGGTCTTCGTCTCGAGATAGGCAAGCAGTCCTTCGATGCCGCCTTCGCGGCCGATGCCGGATTGCTTGAACCCGCCAAATGGCAGGCCAAAGTCCATTCGCATACCATTTTGCCCGACGGCTCCGGTCCGTATGCGGCGGGCGATGCGATAGGCGGTGTCCGGATCATTGGTCAGCACCGAACCGTTCAAACCAAAGCTGGAATCATTGGCTATCCGGATTGCATCCTCTTCATCCGCAAAGGGAATGAGGCAAAGCACCGGACCAAAAATCTCTTCCTGCGCAATCCGCGACTGGTTGTCGACATTGGCAAACAGGGTCGGTTCGATAAAATAGCCGCGATTTAAATGGCGGGGCCGCTCGCCGCCAGTGACGAGATCAGCGGATTTTCTGCCTTCCTCGATATACATTTCAACGCGTGCAAGCTGGCGCTTCATGGCGAGCGGACCGAGCTGGGTCGCGGGATCATCGGATGGGCCGATGACCACTTTTTCCATTTCGCCAGCAATCGCTTCGGCCAGTTGATCATGACGATCCTTCTGGACGAGCACGCGGCTGAGCATCGCACAGACCTGACCGCTCATCAGCGTGATCGTGCCGGTCAACATCTGCGCCGCTGCATTGATATCAAAATCATCCGCAATAATCGCCGCGGATTTGCCGCCCAACTCGAGCGTGCAACGCGCGATCCGTTCCCCGCAGACGCTGGCGATGCGTTTGCCGGCGACGGTCGAGCCGGTGAAGCTGACCTTGTCGACGCCCGGATTGCACACCAGATGGTCGCTGGCATCGCGGTGGCCGCAGACGAGATTGACGACGCCCGCTGGCAGGCCCGCCGCATCGGCTGCTTCGGCAATGATATATGTCTCTAACGGCGTTTCCGGCGACGGCTTCATGATCACCGTGCACCCGGCGGCAAGCGCATAGGCGACTTTGTTGAGCATGATACCATAGGGTCCGTTCCAGGGCGCAATGGCGGCAACGACGCCCACCGGCTCGTGTGCGACCAGGGCGGTGTGCACAACCGGAGAAGGCCGTTGCTCAACAAATTCAAATTTTTCCGCCATGGCAATGATCTGGTCGAAATTCATCGTCGAGCCGGCGGTCATCGGTCCAGCGAAACTGGCGAGCCCGCCCATTTGCATGGTCCAGGCCCGGGCAATTTCATCGGTTCGTCCGTGCAGATGCTCGGCGATTTTCTTGAGCAAAGCTATCCGCTCTTCCGGCTGCATTTGACCCCACGGGCCGTGGTCAAAAGCAAAACGCGCCGCCGCGACCGCCGCATCCATATCCGATTCATCGGCCTCGGCGACGGAACCTATCACTTCTTCACTGTTGGGGGAGACCAGTTCGATATCGCGTTTGGAATGGGGGGCCACCCATTCGCCGCCGATCCACAATTTGTCGGTATTTTTGATATGAACGCTGCCGGGTGTCATGCTGTCTGTTCCTTTTCGTTCATGTCAAATCATCCAGTCCAATCCGCATGCCAGCCTCGGCGGCGCGATTGGCCTGCCGACGCATGAGCTCGATTTCGGCGCGACCTTCCGGCACCGGTTCATTCGGCAAGGCATCGATCATGCCGCGATATATTTCCTCGAAATCTTCGCGATGATCAGGATGAGTCAAAATCAGCCCGCGATTTTCGACAATGCCGCGCAGCGTCTTTTCGCCCACTTCCAGGGGATCCATGCCAAGGTCAAAAGCCTTGCCGAACCGTTCGAGCTCCTGATGGTCCAGCGGAGCGAAGCCGCTTTCGGAAAAGCCATCGGGCCGTCTGAGCGCGCTGTCCCAGGCATTGGTTTTGGTCAGACCGGGACACATTAAAGAGACACCGATATTATAGGGTGCCAGATTGAACCGCAGGCTTTCGGTCAGGCCGCGTACCGCAAACTTGCTGGCCGTATATATGCCCGCCTGCGGACCGGCGCAGAACGCTGCCATGCTCGCAACATTGACGATATGCCCACCCTGGCCGTGCGCCTTCATCCCCGGCAATAGCGAAACCAGACCATTGACTATGCCGCCAAAATTGACGCCCATGATCCAGTCATAATCAGCATAGCTTGCTTCGTCGGTCGGACCGAATACGCTGACCCCCGCATTGTTCACCAATATATGAATGTCACCAATTTCCTTGGCAAGCTCGGCAAAGCGCTGCCGGTCGGTGACATCCAGCTTCACAAATCTGGGAATTTCGTGCCCCTGATCGACAAACCAGCGCTCAGCCTGCTCGCGATAATCTTCATTGCGGTACGAGAGAACGAGCTTGATCCCGGCATCGCTGAACGCACGCGCAATACCAAAGCCAATTCCCGACACGCCACCGGTAATGAATGCGGTCTTGCCTCGCCACGCCATAAAATTTCCTCTCGCTTTTATGCTATCATTTGTTAGTGTTGCATACAATTAAAAGCAAGGAGAGTCGATCATGTCTGATGTTGAAGTGCGTCTGGAAAAATTGGAAAACCGTATCGGCGAACTGGAGGATATCAATGCCATCCGCCGGTTGCACTGGGCTTATGGCTATTATATCGACTTCAACAAGGCTGCCGATGTTGCCCAATTATTCGCTGAAGATGGCGAAGTTACCTTTCTATCCGGCGTCTTCAAGGGGCATGCAGGCATATTCCGCCTTTATGGCACCTGGTTCCAGAATCTGTTCCTCGAAAATGGCGGCGAAGGCCCCGTCGATGGCTTCCTGCTCGACCATTTCCAGATGCAGGACATCATCACCGTGGCCCCGGACCGCCAAACCGCCAAGGGCCGGTTCCGCGGCATGCTGTTCGGTGGCAGCCACGAGTCGCGCCAATGGAAACCGGAAGGTCTGCCGCTGCAGTTCATGGAAGCCGGTATTTACGAGAATGACTATGTCCGCGAAGGGGATGTCTGGAAGATCAAACGGCTCGACTATATGATGCAATGGCAGGGCGATTATGAGGCGGGCTGGTCCAAGACGGTCAGCCATTTGCAGCCGCTGACGGAATGTTATCCCGACAATCCGATCGGACCGGATTATCTGCTCGATGAACAGGACATCCGCCGGACCTGGCCGAGCCGGCAGGACGTTCCGATGCATTTCGCCCATCCCAAATTCGGGGCCCTGCTGATGGGTCAGGAGCCGCAACAATGACGCTGCTACCCGACGGCAGCGAGAAAGGCCTGCGCGGCCATGCGGAGGAGCGGGGCGTTCGCAAGCGTATCGGCATGGCACCGCCGGCAGGGGAAGTAGATCGGGATGCCCCCTACAAGCGTATTGCTACCGAAGAAGCATGGACCTTTCCCGATCTGGTGAAAGCGCAGCTGGAATATCTGGAAAGCGGCGATGCACCGGACGATGCCTCGCTCGGTATGGCTGGCATGTTCGCTTCCATGCCGAAATTGCAGGGCATGTTGCAGGACATAGGCGAAGGCCGGATCGCCCATATGGACGAATATGGGATTGATCGGCAATTGCTGCTGCTGACCTCGCCCGGCGTTCAGGTTGTGCGAGAAAGCGAAGGCACGGCACTGGCACGGCAAGCCAATGATCTTGCGGCGGAAAGCTGCAACAAATGGCCCGACCGGTTTTCAGCCCTTGCTGCCTTTGATCCGCGCGATGTGAAGGGATCCGTGCTCGAACTGGAACGGGCTAACAGCCGACTCGGCCTCAACGGCGCGGTACTCAATTCCCACTTTCAGGGACACTATCTGGATGAAGCGGCTTACGAGCCGATACTGGAAGCGTTGGAAGCACTCGACGCCGCGCTCTACATTCATCCAACCGCGCCTTATAATGGACAGCATTATAAGGATCGTGGGCTGTTCGGTGCGCTCGGCGGGTTTCCGCATGATGTCTGGCTGCATACTATGGGCCTGATCTTCTCCGGTGCCTTTGACAAATATCCGAAACTGCGACTGGTGATCGGGCATATGGGCGAATGCCTGCCGCTGCATCTTTATCGCTTCGACTGGATGCAGAGCAACGCGGATGGCATTCCCGGACTCCGCGGCGGACAGCCGGCCGTGACTCTGAAGCATCCCGTCAGCTATTATTTCCAGAACAATATCTGGATCACGACCAGCGGCGTCGGCTGGGAACCGGCAATCAAATTCTGCATGGAGGTAATGGGACCGGAGCGCGTGATCTATGCGATGGACTATCCCTATCAGCAATCATCCGACGAGCTCGCTGGCTACGACCGGATGGATATTTCCGATGAACATAAGAAAATGCTGATGCAGACCAATGCGGAGAATGTTTTTCGGCTGCCAAAGACTGGCTAGGATACCGGATGACGATCAAGTCAGGCCCAATGGCGCCCCACTTGCAGATTCAAGCCCGCTTCACATGGTGCAAATCAGGTGGGGATTCCCATTCAATCAACCGGCCATCTATTTTGCGCAGCAACTTATCAACCCGCCGCAGTTCCGAATCAGTGAGTTTGCCGAAAACGAATCTGGCGACCTCCGCGATTCTTTCGCTCATCTGTTCACATTTGGCGCGGCCCGCCTTGCTCAATTGATAGGGTTTGCGCCGCCGGTTATTCTGGTTGTCGGTCAGCTCGACGAAGCCCATCTTCTCAAGACTGTTCAATGCCCGGCTGACATTCATGGCCTGCATCGCCATAAGTTCGGCGAGATCAATTCCCGCCAAGGCCCCCTCACCGCCCAGCGCCATCAAAATTCGCAATTCGGTGACGCTGATATCTTCCGGGTCTGCTACACCGTCGCGCATGGGGCGCGAGATTCTTGTGGCGACCTTCAACAGATCAATGAGAATCTCGACCTGATCCATCGCGATTTGGGACTCTTCCTTTTTTTCCATGCAGATGCGCTTAGTCGTTTTGATACCAAAAAGCCACATCGCACAAAATTTTCAACAAAATTCTTTCTAACAATTGTTTGCATCTTGATGTTTCAATAATTGTATGTATTACACACAATCAAGAAGGCGAAAACGCCTCTTTTCGGTTACAGAATTGGGAGGATGAATATATGTCAAAAGTTATACAGCCACGGCTCGCGCAATTCAAAACACTTTCATATGCAGCAATCATCGGGGTCGCATTGTCAAGCGCACCGTCGATGGCTCAGAACGCCAATGATTCTGCCGACGAAGGCAAAAACATCATTGTCGTCACCGCGCAGTTCCGGGAACAAAATCTTCAGGATATTCCGCTGGCGATTACCGCAGTGACCGGAGAAATGATCGAGGCGAAAAGCCAGACCAACCTGCAACAAGTTGCCGACACAGCACCGAACGTGGCGATCCGCCCACAAGGCGCTTCCTTCGGACCATCGGTCACCGCGTCCATTCGCGGCGTTGGCCAAAATGACTTCAACCCCGCTTTCGAACCCGGTGTGGGCATCTATATCGATGATGTCTATTATCCTCAGCTGACCGGCGCAATATTCGATCTGCTCGACGTTGACCGAGTCGAAATCCTGCGTGGTCCGCAGGGAACGCTGACTGGCCGCAACTCCGCCGGCGGTGCCATCAAATTTTTCTCCCGCAAACCGACTGGTGATAACAGCGGATTTGTCGAAGCGACCTACGGTTCGCGCAACCGCATTGGACTGCGCGCCGCAGCAGATTTCGGTCTGACCGAAAATCTCGCGATGCGCATCTCCGGTGTGTTCAAGGAACAGGACGGTTATGTCGACCGGATCGATTACGGCTGCGAAAACCCTACAAGCGGTATTCCATCGACCAATGCAGGCGGCGGCGACTGTGTGGTCAGCAAGCTGGGCGGCGTCGGCTATCAGGCCCTGCGCGGTATCGTGCAGTGGACTCCCAGCGACCGCGTCGAGCTGACCGTTAGCGCCGACTATGTAAAGGACGAACGCACGATTGCCGGCGAAGTCCTGCTCAACACCGGTCCCGTCCCGGCACCCAATACGGCCAACAACGGAGTGCCGTTGAGCAACAATTTCATCTGCGGTAAATTCTGTAACTATTCCACGACTGGCCAGCCGGGCATTGTCTGGCAGCCAGCACTCGAAGTGGCGCCGGGGGTCTTTATAGATCCGCTGGGAGCAGCGGGAACCGTTCTCGCCGCGACATCCGGGACCGACCAGAGCAAATATACCGGCTGGGGCGTTTCTGCCAACCTGAAGATCGAACTCAACGACTGGATGCAACTCACCTCGATCACCGGCTATCGCGAGTTCGACACCGAATTCTTCACCGATGACGATCTGACACCGATCCACACCAATTTCGGTCGCAACTTCCTGACCAACCAAAGCTTCAGTCAGGAACTGCGGCTGAACCTGGAGCCAGCCGATGGCGTGAACGTCACGCTTGGTGGCTATTATTTCGAGCAGGACTCGGTCTATGATTCTTTCCAAGACATCCGTTATGTGTCGGTCTTTCCGCTGCAATTTCGTCAGCCGGATCCAACCAGCGCGGAAGCCAAGGCCGTCTTTGCCAATGTCGGTTGGGAAGTCACCGATCAGCTCACCGTAAACGTCGGCCTCCGCTACACGGATGAATCCAAGGATCAGACCTATTTCCGGCTCAACCTCGATGGCACCGTGAACCGGTTTGTCGATCCGGTTGGTGCCGCCAACGGAATCGGATCGCCCGGCGCGCTCAGCGGCAATACCGCAAGCTACAGCGCCGATCGGCTAGATTATCGGGTAGCGGTCGACTATCGGTTCTCCGATGCCTTTCTTGGCTATGCCTCGGTTTCAACCGGCTTCAAAGGCGGCGGCACCAATCCGCGGCCGTTCAATGCCGATCAGTTGATCCCGTTCAATCCGGAAAAGGATTACCGCCTATGAAGTCGGGTTCAAGAGCGATCTCTTCGACAATCGCCTGCGTTTCAATGGCGCCGTATTCCTCAATGACTATACCGACCTGCAGATTCCGGTAAATGCTTGCCCAGGGGCGCCTTGTGCCGCTCGCTTCAATGCGGGTGATGCAGAAGTCAAGGGCGTCGAACTGGAGCTTTCAGCGGAACCGGTAGACGGTTTCTTGATCGATGGCGCACTGAGCTACATCGACCAGAAGCTCAAGGCAGGCAGTCTCAATCCGGCCGCCGCTATACCGCCATTTGGCACCAATCCTGGCGGTGTCGATCCCAGTGATCCGCCAACCGTTCCAAAATGGAAAGCCAATCTCGGTATGCAATATAAGGCCGAACTGGGCGACAGCGGCAGTCTCACACCGCGTCTGGATTTCACCTATCAGGCCAAGCAATATACCGGCCCGAATACGTCGGTCACACCGCGCGGCAGAACCTTCTTGCCAAGCTTCACGACGCTTAATGGACGGCTGACCTGGAGAAATGCCGACGAAGATCTGGATATTTCGCTGGAAGTGACCAATATCACCAACGAATATTATTATCTCAGCCGGTTCAACCTGCTCGGCGCAGGCGGCGGTTTCGACAAGGCACTGCCGGCGCGTCCTCGCGAATGGGCGCTGACGGTCAAGAAGAAATTCTGATCGACGAGGATCACCGTTGCTCTCACTATCAGGGCGGCCTTCGGGTCGCCCTTTTTTTGCGCGCACGAGAGCTCGAGTCCGCCAAATCAACCCAAATCAACATTGCGCAGGCTCAGGATATCATGCTAACAATTGTTAGAATAATATTGGAGAGGTTTGTTGGAACTTACGCTGCCACCGCGGGTGTCGCCCGCGCAATTCGATAATGCACTGAAAGCCTATGCGGCGGTGGTCGGCAAGGATTGGGTGCTGGCGACTGATCAGGATCGCGACGCCTATTCGGATATCTACGCGCCTGGTCCAGAAACGGAGTGGCCCGCTTCCGCAGCCGTGGCGCCACAAACACGCGAAGAAATTCAGGCGATCATGCGCATCGCCAATGAATATAAGACTCCGCTCTGGCCGGTCTCTCGCGGCAAAAACCTTGGCTATGGAACGGCCGCACCGCGGTTGCCTGGTTCGATCGTGCTCGATCTCAGCCGCATGCTTAAAATCGAAGAGCTCAATACCGAGCTTGGCTATTGCGTGATCGAACCCGGCGTGAGTTTCTTCGATCTTTACGAGCATATCCAGCGGGCGAAGGCACCGCTGTGGATGTCCGTTCCCGGCAATGCCTGGGGCTCGGTATTGGGCAACGCGCTCGATCATGGCATGGGCTACACACCTTATGGCCAGCACGCGCGCAATCTGTGCGGGATCGAAGCAGTGCTACCCGATGGCGAAGTGATGCGCACCGGCATGGGTGCGATGGACAATAATCACAGCTGGCATCTTTTTCCGCTCAGCTTTGGTCCGGACTGGACCCACATGTTCACCCAGTCCAATATGGGCGTGGTGACGAAGGCCGGCGTCTGGCTTCAGCCAGCACCGGACACGTCACTTCAATTGACTTATGATATTCCGAACGAGGAAGATATCGGCTGGGTTGTCGACACGATCACGCCGCTGAAAACCGCCGGTGTTATCGAACAGAATGTGTTCATTCCGTCGTGGCTCGGAAAAATTGTGCTCAAAGGCCAGCGCAAGGATTTCTGGGACAAGGAAGGCGCTATACCGGAATCACGGGTGCAGGAATTGCTGAAGGAACATAAGCTCGGCTACTGGCAGGTCCAGATCCGATTTTATGGCGACGAGACGCTCAACAAGGCCAAGGCGGACATCGTCAAAAAGGCCTTCAAACGCCATATCGATACGCCGCCGATGGAAGTCTGGTGGCAACAGGGCGATCCGATCAACCAATATGATCCGACCATGGGCATGCCATCGGCGATTGCGCTGCAGATGGGCGACTGGGTCGGCGGCCGCGGCGCGCATATGGGCTTTTCGCCGGTGGTCCCGGCCACGTCGAAACATGTCCTGGGCCAGCTCAAACGCAGCCGCAAGATCATTGCCGACCATGATGTCGACTTCTATGCCAGTTTCACCATCGGCGGCCGGTTTGCCACGAATATCAACATGCTGATGTACGATCGCGACAAGCCGACACAGGTCGAAAATATCCGCAAAATGTTCAGTGCCCTGATCCGGGAAACCGCCGAAGCAGGCTATGGCGAATATCGCACCCATCTCGGCTGGATGGACGAGGTCAACCAGACCTATGATTTCAACGATGGAGCGCAGCGTCGTCTGAACGAGAAGCTGAAAGACGCGATCGATCCGAACGGCATATTGGCACCGGGAAAACAGGGTGTTTGGCCAGCGGCCTATCGCGATGAAGCGAAAGGGGACAATGTATGAAACGGCTTGCATTGATATCCTGCGCGCTGTTGGCCGCTTGCGGTTTTGGCGCAGACGATTCCCAGCAAGCGGCCACAGCAACCGAGAGCGGTCCGCCGCCTCCCCCGCCCTATCAGATGCGCGCCGAATTGCCGCCCGGCGACCGGCTGAAAGCTGGCAAAAGCGGTGAAGACCTATTTTCCAATCGCTGCGGCTCCTGCCATCTGGCCGGAGGCATGGGGACCAACCTTCTGACCGTGCAGAGAATCAAGGCGGGAGAGCCGCCCGAGACGGGGCTGTTGACCAACCGGACCGATTTGACGGCGGATTATATCAAGACCGTGGTGCGTCAGGGCAAGATGGCGATGCCGCGAATTTCGCGTGTCGAAGCGACCGAGGCAGAGCTCGACGCGATCGCCACATATCTTGCGAAGGCGAACCAATGACCCTTTCCCGGCGCACTATCTTGAAAAGCGGGATCGCTGCCGCTGCCGTGTCGGCCAGTTCCACAGCGGCACTCGCATCCCGGTCGGCGGATTTGATCATCTTCGATAGCCGCAATCCAACCAGCGTGCGCTTTGCCAGCACGCATTTTGTGCGCAAGATTGACATTGCCGGCGAGGATAAAAATTTCTGGCAAAATTTGCGCTCCGATCCCGCCAGCCGCAAGATCGCCGGCATGACCGGATGGAGCGACTTCATCCTCGCTCGCGGCTTCCTGGAGGAACGCGGCAAACGGCTGACCGTCGAGAAGCTTCAGGACGGATTGTTTTTCTGGGAGATGCAGTAAGATTTGCTTGCCACGATCAATGCCGAATTCGGTTTGACCTTCGCCCTTATTATTGTATGTATTACATACTAAATGGGGATCATGATGACTGCCAGGATTATTGATGGCCGCAGCCTTGCTGCTGCCATGCGGGAAGGTTTTAAAGAACGCATCTGCGCCTTGAAGGAACATGGTGTCACGCCGGGGCTGGCCGTGCTGTTGATCGGCGATGATCCGGCATCTGCGGTCTATGTCGGCCGCAAGGTCAAGGCCTGTGCAGCGGTCGGGATCCAATCCTTTTCGCAAAATCTGCCGGAAACAATCAGCAATGCCGAGCTGCTCGGCAGAATCGTGGAACTGAACGCAAATCCAGACGTCCATGGCATATTGGTTCAGCTGCCCCTGCCCCCGCAGATCGATATGGCACAGGTATTGGAAACCATCGCGGTGGAAAAGGACGTTGACGGCTTTCACCTGTATAATGTCGGCGGTCTGGTTACCGGCAATACCGTATTTTCGCCCTGCACGCCCTTTGGCGTCGTCAAGCTGCTCGAGCATGAAAATATCCCGATCGAGGGGCAGAATGTCGTCGTGGTTGGGGCCAGCAATATCGTCGGCAAACCGATGGCGTTGATGCTGATGGCGCGCGATGCGACGGTTTCGATCTGCCATGCCAAGACCCGCGACCTGGCTCAATTCACCATATTGGCCGATATTCTTGTCGTTGCTGCCGGGGTCCCCAATCTGATCGTGCCGCAGATGGTCAAGCAGGGCGCCGTGGTCATCGACGTCGGCATCAACCGGCTGGCCGACGGCTCGATCGCCGGCGATGTCGATTTCGAGGGCGTTGCCAAAAAAGCATCGGCGATCACGCCGGTCCCGGGCGGTGTTGGTCCGATGACCGTCACCATGCTGCTGGAAAATACAATCAAATCGGCCGAGCATAAAGCGATATTTGAGGGACTGGAGCTCGCCTAAAGTTCCACGCAGCCGCCATCGACAAACAGATCGACGCCATTGATGAAACTGGCATCCTCCGATGCCAGAAACAGCGCCGCCTTCGCTATTTCATCCGCCTCGCCCATCCGCTTCATCGGCACCGCCTCGCGCATCATGGCCAGCAAGGCCTCTGCTTCTTCCGCGCTGGTATCGCGGTGAACGATCGGCGTCTCGGTTGGTCCGGGCGAAACCATATTGACCCGAATCTTCCTTGGTAAAAGCTCGGTCGCAAATATTCGGGCTACTGCGCGCAGTCCTGCCTTGGCAGCGGCGTAAGTCGCATTGCCGGGCAGTGCCATCACCGATCCGATCGATCCGGTGACAACAATGCTGCCGCCGTCCGTCATATGAGGCAGCGCATTCTGAAGCGCAAAAAACATACCGCGCAGGTTTACCGAATGGACGCCGTCCCAGAATATTTCGGTGACTTCGGGGATCGCTGCAAAACCGCCGACCCCTGCATTGGCGAACAATATGTCGATGCCGCCATGTTGCGCAGCAATTTTTGCGAGCGCAGCCTTTGTATCCGCAACATTACTAACGTCTGATTGCACCGCCAGCATGCCAGTCTCTGCGCTGACGGCGTCCAGTGTCTCCTGATTGCGCCCGGTTATCGCGACCGTTGCACCTTCCGCCTGAAAGGCCCTGGCAGCGGCCAGTCCGATACCACTATTGCCGCCCAGAATGACGACCGATTTTTCCTTGAAACGCATGGTCAGAATATCCCGTTTTTATGGACAGATTGTGCCGGAATCTCCTGAATTACGTCCCAATGTTCGACAATTTCGTCATTTTCGCAACGGAATATGTCAACAACCGCCAAGCCCGGATCATCGGGCCAGCGTTCTACATGGACATGGACGATCACATGATCGTCATCGGCAAAGCTTCGGTGGATCGTTTGTTTTGCATCCGGGCTTTGGTCGCGAACCATCGCCAGAAATTCCTTCAGCGGTCCCAATCCGGGTGCAGCAAGCAGACTGTGCTGGATATAATGAGGGGGCAGATGATCGTCGACCGCATCGGGGTTCATCGCCACGAGTACCTCCTGGTACATTGTCAGCACCCGATCCAGATTCGCTTTTTCCTGTTCGCTATACGCCATTTCGCTCCTCCTCCCGCCTTTGAGTATTGTAACAATTGTTAGAATATGCAAGATGGAAATGAGAAAATACGAGAGGATGAAAATGGATCGGAACGCGCTCTATCAGGTGCTTGATGACTATCTGCACGCGCTGAGTAAAGGGAATGCCTCTGCGGTCAATTGGTCCGACCATCCTTTGACGTCGGAAAATAATGTTATGCTCGAACGCGGTGACGGTGTCTGGCAAACCATTGAGCGGCTGGGCGATTATCAGTTGCGCTTTGCCGACACAAAAACCGGAGGGATCGGGTATTTCGGCACCATTGTGGAACCGATGGAGGAATCGGCGTTTAGCTTGCGCTTGAAGGTCGATGATGATGGCCGGGTGGCGGAAAGCGAGATGGTCATCGTCCGCAATTCCGATAGCGGGCTGGTCCTGCCCAATCCGCGTTTCTACACCAAGCCGATTCTTGAGGCCAATGTCGAAGTTCCTGCTCCCCGCGCTGAAATGATCCGCCTGTCGGACGGCTATTTCGAAACGCTCGAACTGAACGACGGCGAAATCCACACCAAATTCCATCCCGACTGCAACCGGGTCGAAAACGGCTTCCAGAGCACCAACGCTCCGGAAAATGCGACAGTCATTCCCACGACCGGGATGGGCTGCGAAGAACAGTTCCGGCTGGGCTTCTATCGCTATGATGACCGGTTGCGCGCCCGTCGTTTCCCGTTGGTCGACGAGGAACGCGGCATCGTATTGGCCCATGGCTTTATCGATCATTGCGGCGCGCTGGATCGCTATCAGCTAACCAATGGCGAATGGGTGAAAAGCTTCATCCGCCGCCCGCACAGCTTCTATCTGGCGGAGATTTTCAAAATAGACGATGGGATGATCTGCCAGATCGAGGCAAATTTCATCACCGTGCCTTACCATATGCCCAGTCCCTGGGATGCTTTATGAAAAAATTTGTCGCCTCCTTTCTGTTGGTTCTGGCAAGCTGCTCGGGTCAGTCGGATGCAATCAAGACCAGCGCAGATGACTGGGTGACGACCGGTGGCGACATCGGCAAATCCCATCATTCCTCACTGACCGATATCAACCGGGAGAACGTTGAAACTCTCGGTCTCGCTTGGTCTGCAGATCTTGGCACCAATCGGGTATTGGAGGCAACGCCCGTGGTTATCGACGGGATCATGTACACATCTGGCGTGGCCGGTCGCGCTTATGCGTTCAATGCGGCAACCGGAGCGGAGCTGTGGCGGTTTGAGCCGGATGTGGACATGCAGGTCAACCGGACGGTTTGCTGTGATATGGCCAACCGGGGCGTCGCGGTGGCCAATGACAAAGTCTATGTCGCCACCCTCGACGCTCAGCTTTACGCGCTGGATACCAAGACCGGCAAAGTGGTCTGGCAAGCGGACACGGTTGACGATCATAGCCGGGGGATAAATTCCACCGGCGCGCCGGAAGTTGCTGACGATGTTGTGGTGATCGGCAATGGCGGCGCGGAATATGATGTGCGCGGCTATGTCAGCGCTTATGATCTCGATAGCGGCAAACTCGTATGGCGTTTCCACACGGTTCCGCGCGATCCGAAGCTGGGACCGCAGGACCATCCCGATCTGGAAGCGGCGGTCAAGACCTGGGACCCGGATAGTCGCTGGGATATTGGCGGTGGTGGGACGCCATGGGATGCGATCAACTATGATCCGGCAACCGGCTATGTCCTGGTCGGCACCGGCAATGGCGGCCCCTATCATACGCAGAAACGTTCGCCCAAAGGCGGCGACCAGCTCTATCTTGCATCGATCGTGGCGCTCGATGCCAAAAACGGTCGGGTGAAGTGGTATTATCAGGAAACCCCCAATGACAATTGGGATTTCACCTCGACCCAGCCGATGATCCTGACCGACATGACGATCGACGGCGAAGAGCGGCCGGTTGTGATTCATGCTCCCAAGAACGGCTTTCTCTATATAATCGACCGGCGGGACGGCAAGCTGCTGAAGGCCAACGCCATCGTCCGGCAGAATTGGAACAAGGGCATTGATCCGGATACGGGCAAGCCGATTCCGAACCCCGAGGCGGCGGATTATTCCCAAGGTCCGAAGATCGTATTCCCGGCTACGCCCGGTGCGCGAAACTGGCATCCTGGCAGCTATGATCCCGAGACTGGCCTCTATTATGCCCCGGTGCAGGATATGGGCAATTTGCTGTTCATGACGCCCGGACAGAAGCCGTTCAAGGCCAAGATGCTCAACAATGACGCAGCGCTTATCTTCACGTCGGACATCGAAGCCGCCTTGCCGACATTGCCGCCCGCTATTGCCACCGCGGTGGAAGCGCTACCGGCTTTTGCGGAGGCAAAGCGCAAGCCATTTTCATCGGAACTGCGCGCAATCGATCCGTTGACCGGCAAGACCGAATGGGCGGTGCCAATGGAAGGATGGCAGGATCGGGGCGGCGTGCTGACCACCGCATCAGGCCTGTTGTTTCAGGGCAATCTCGCCGGACAGTTGCGCGTCTTTGACAAGATGGATGGCAGGCTATTGAAAAGCATCGAGACCGGAACCACCATCCTTGCCGCGCCGATGACTTATCGCGTCGACGGCGTCCAATACGTCGCCGTGATGGCGGCCTGGGGCGGCGGCGGTTTTCCTTATGTGCCCAGCTACGCAGCGGCCTATAAGCGCGGCAATATGGGTCGGCTATTGGTGTTCAAGCTGGGGGGCGGGCCGGTGGACATCCCGGATGCATTGCCAGCGCTGGAAGTGGCCGCCGGCCCACCCGCGCAACAGCCCGGCGTCACTGCGGCGACCATCGCCAAGGGCCAGAGTCTGTTTTTCGGCAATTGTGTCCTCTGCCATTCCAACCAGCCGCGCTCGATCACCCCTGATCTGCGCCGGATGCAGCCGGCAACGCACGATGTGTTCGACAAGATCGTTCTGGAAGGATTGTTGTTACCCAATGGCATGCCGCGCTGGGATGATCATCTCTCGCCAGAGGACGTTGGTGCGATCCATGCCTATCTGATCGATTTGCAAGGCAAGACCCGCACGGAGGAACTAGCCAAGAAAAAGGCTGGCGTGCCGCTGGACGCGCCGAGTCTGGCGATCTTGTCCAACTATTAGCGGCAGCGGGATTGGACGCTCGCTAGATGCGAGCAGCGGCGATATCCGCGCCTTCTCTGAGTGCGTTCAGCTTTTTCCAGCAGACCTGCGGATCGATCTTGCCATAGCCGGCAAAGGTACCGAAGCCGCAATCGGTCGACGCGATGACCCGGTCCGCGCCGACGATGTCGATAAAATGCTCGAGACGCTGGGCGATCAGTTCGGGATGCTCGACATAGTTGGAACAGGTATCGATCAGACCCGGTGCCAATATTTTGCTATCGGGAATATTTGCGTCCGCCCAGACCTTCCATTCATGTTCGTGCCGCGGGTTGGCGGCCTCAAACAGGACGGTGTCGGGGCGCGCCTTCAGGATAATATCGACAATGCTTTCCAGCGGAATGTCGTGATCATGCGGCCCTTCATAATTGCCCCAGCATATATGCATTCGCAATCTATCCTTTGGGATGTTCGCGGTCGCTGCGTTCAACGCCTCGACATTGGCCTCGGCGATCTTCAGAAAATCTGCCTCGCTGGCGTCCTGATAGCCTGTGTGGCGCGACATCGCGAGATCGGGACAGTCTAGCTGGAGATAGAAACCGGCTTCTGCGATGGCCTCATATTCGGGACGCATGGCATCGACCAGATCGGCCAGATAGGCTTCGTGCGTCGGGTAATATTGATTCGGCTGAAACGCGGTAATCAGGCCGGGGGAAGCAGCATTCATAAAGCCTTGCGTTGGCTTGCCCGCGGTGGCCTTTTTAAACCGGCGGATATCTTCGTGGCAGGGCTCGAGATCGACCAGCTTGACCTCTGATATGCAGGCCGCGCGGACAAATTCCTGATCACCCATGATCGCGCCCAGCTTCTTGCGAAACTCGGGGAGCGGTGCAAGATCCAGCGCGGGCTTGCGCGGGACGTCGCCGCCAAAACCAGACAGGCGCTCGGTCATATAGGTGGAATAGCCAACCTTGCCGAGTTCACCGTCGCTGACAAAAGTGACGCCGGCTGCGATCTGCTGATCCACGACAGACGAGATCGCGGCCTGAACCTTTGCATCAAATTCAGCTTGATCATAAGGCTCGCCGTGATCGCGGGCGAGCAACAGCGGGACCAGTTCGTCGCCCCTCGGCAGACTTCCAACATGTGTCGTAGCAATGGCCATCCGATCTCCCAATCTCGATATTTTTTGTATGCGTTGCTTACAATAGCAATTGACGTTCTGGTAAGCAACACATACAAACCGATTGAAAGTCAATGTTGCAACCAAAATTGTTGCAGACAAAATATTCTTAGGAGCAATGGACCGATGGCAGATCAACAATCACTTGAGCAAATTCTCAACAAAGCGGGCGACACTGTAGAGCTTTTGCGGAACCAGCAAGTTGGACCCAATGTCTATCCCGGCGTCCCTGCAGAATTTTCCAACTGGCGAGTCGAGCAACGGGCATGGAACGACAGCTGTGTATTGTTCAATCAATCCTATCATATGGCCGAATTGATGGTGGAAGGTCCGGATGCCTTCGAATTTCTGAATGGCATTGGTATCAACAGCTTCAAGAATTTTGTCCCCGACCGCGCCAAGCAATTTGTGCCCGTCAGCCACGATGGCTTCGTGATCGGCGATGTCATTCTGTTTTATCTGGCCGAGAATAAGTTCAATCTCGTTGGTCGCGCACCAACGCTGAACTGGATCAAATTCCATGCGGAGACCGGTGATCATGATGTGACGCTGAGCTATGACGAACGGACTGCCGCGCGTCCTGATCCGGAAAACCGGCGCCACTATCGCTATCAGGTTCAAGGCCCCAATTCCGCCAAGGTGATCGAAGATGCCACTGGCAAACCGGCACCCGAACTCAAATTCTTTCACATGTGCTGGATGGAAATCGGCGGCAAGAAAGTGCACGCCCTGCGCCACGGCATGGCCGGTCAACCCGGCTATGAGCTGATGGGACCCTGGGAAGAGCGCGAAGCGGTGCACGGCGCTCTGGTCGAAGCCGGAAAGGCACACGATATGAAGCTCGTCGGCGGTCGCACCTATTCGTCCAATACGCTTGAGTCGGGCTGGATCCCCTCCCCACTGCCTGCGGTCTATACCGGCGAAGCGATGAAGCCCTATCGCGAATGGCTGACCGGGAAAGACTATGAAGCCAATGCTTCGATCGGCGGCAGCTATGTGCCCGACAGCGTTGAAGGCTATTATCTCAGCCCCTGGGATCTGGGCTACGGGTTCTTTGTCAAATTCGATCATGACTTCATCGGTCGCGCGGCGCTCGAGAAAATGGCAGAGCAGCCCAAGCGCAAGAAGGTCACATTGGCACTCGACAATGCATCGGTGACCGATGCGATTTACACGCAATTTGAGAAAGAAGGTCTGCGCGCCAAATTCATGGACTTCCCCAGCGCGGTCTACGCGATGCATCCGTTTGACCGGGTCGAGGTCGATGGCAAGCTGATCGGCCTGTCCACCTGGATCGGCTATACCGCCAATGAAGGCAAGATGCTGACGCTGGCGATGGTCGATGAACAATATGCCGAGCCAGGCACCGAGGTCGACTTCATCTGGGGCGAGCCGGACGGCGGCACCAGCAAGCCGACGGTTGAACCGCATCGGCAAGTCACGATCAAGGCGGTCGTCGCGCCGACACCTTATTCGGAAGTTGCGCGAACCGCTTACGCCAAAAGCTGGCGCACAAAAGCTCCAAAATAACTATAAATGAGAGAGGGTTAGAATATGTCTGATATTGCAGCTTTGACGGCGCGCATCGACAAGTTGGAACATGAACTGGGGATTGAACAGGACATCAACCAGATCCGTCGGGTCCAATATAGCTACGGATATTTTATCGACAAATCGCAATATAATGAGTGCGTCGATCTGTTCTCCGAAGATGGCGACGTCTGGTTTCTCGGCGGGATCTACAAAGGCAAGGCCGGCGTCGAACGTCTGTACAAGGAACGGTTTCAGAATATTTTCACCGCCGGTCACAATGGCCCCAAATATGGCTGGCTGCTCGATCATCCGCAGCTGCAGATGGTGATCGATGTTGCTGACGATCGCAAGACCGCCAAAGTGCGCGGACGATCGATGATGCAGGCCGGTCTGCATGAAAGCGCCGAAGGCGATGCCCGCGCGTGGTGGGAAGGCGGCGTTTACGAGAATGAATATGTGCGCGAAGATGGCGTCTGGAAAATCAAGGCGCTGCGCTATTTCCCGCACTGGCACGGCAGTTTCGCCGACGGCTGGCAAAAGACACCGATCGATTTCATCCCGATGGCGACGACTTGCTTTCCGGAAGACCCGCTGGGTCCCGACGAACTGATCGATCCGGTACCGCGGCTGTGGCCCGCCACGGACATTGTCGATTTCCATTATCCGCACCCTGTAACCGGCGAACCGATTGTCGCTGACAACAGCCGCGCTCGCGAAGGGTTCAAGGACTGACGAATATGGATGCAGTAGATACGCTGATCGCCGAACGCGCCTGTGAGCGATTGATCATCGATTATGCCGCGCTGAATGATGCGGGCGACTGGGCTGCGGTCGCTGCGCTCTATGTCGCGGACGGCAGGATGAGTCGGCCCACCGCGCCCGACGATTTTGTCGAAGGACGCGATGCGATACTGGCGGCATTCAATGCCCGCCCAGCCCGCGCATCGCGTCATATCTGCGCCAATATCCGGGTCACCGTCTCATCGGATGGAACTGCAACGGCAACCAGCCAGATATTGCTGTTCACCGGCCCCGATCAGGCGGCCAAAGTCGGCAGCTATCAGGATCGCCTGACGCTGACAGCGGACGGCTGGCGCTTTGTCGAACGGAAGGGCAGTCTGGATTTTTAGGAGGATGAGAGAATGACCGCTGATGCGGACACGCCATTGAGCCCTGCCACTGCGGAAATTGATGCAAAGATTCAATATCTTTTGCCCACTTCGCTGATCAATCGACGGTTCTGGGCACCCGGTGAGGAATATAATACCGGCGAATATGCGCCTTATGATGTGAAAATCAGGAATGCGCGACTGGCTGGTCCGTTCACCCTGGATGAGCACGGATTTGCCATCGAACGGCACAAAACGGACATCACCGACTGGGTCGCCAATTACGGGCCTGATAGCGAATATGCGCAACAGGTGCAGGACGTCGTCCGGCAAATGACCGGCGCCGATTTTGTCATCCCGATGGGCGGGATGCTCCGCACGTCCGGGACAACCAGCAAAGAGGTCCAGCCACCAGCTGGCGAGGCCCATGTCGATTTCACGCAAAAGTCGGCGGAAAGACTGTCCGAGATGTTGTATCGCGCCCGACGGCCAGAAGGCAAAGGCTATGACCGGTTCATCTGCTTCTCCTTGTGGCGCGCCCTCTCGCCACCGCCGCAAGACTGGCCACTGGCTCTCTGCGAAGGCCCCTCGGTGAAGGACGGCGAAGGCACGCATAATACCAAAGTCGATGTCGATGTCATTCCCACCGGCGATGATCTGTTTGTCGAGATTCCCGGCGAGGAGGACATGATGGCCGCCACCATATTCCGCCATTCGCCCGACCATCGCTGGTGGTATTTTCCGGACATGACAGACGAGGAAGTGATCTTCATCAAATTCTATGATTCCGACCACAGCGGCGCATGGCGCGCGCCGCATACCGCCTTTCCGGATACCAGTCGCCCCGATGCCATTGAGCGGCGCAGTTTCGAGTTTCGCGGTGTTGCCTATTTTACCAAGGATTAGATATGCTCTCCACCATGAACAAACCACATCTCGAATTTGCCTTTGAATGCCGGCTCAAATTTACCCGCGTACTCAGCATTCCCGGCTTGCCGCAAGGCGGGATGCGCAGCGCCGTGCTGGTCGATGAGGGCACGTTTGAAGGACCCAGACTGCGCGGCAAGGCGATCCCCAATTCCGGCGGCGACTATGCGCATTTTGGCGAGGATGATACGGCGCGCTTTGATGCCCGCTATTGCCTGGAAGAAGAGGATGGCACGATCATCTACATGCAGAACCGGGGCTTTCTCTGGGGCCGTTCCCCCGATGCAATGACGCGGCTGCGCGCATGGGCCTTCGACAATGGACCGGCCGTCGACCATGCCGATTATTATCTGCGCGGCCAGCCGACATTCGACGTATCTGCCGGCAAGCATGACTGGCTGACCCGCCATGTCTTTGTTGGCGTGGGCGAACGCAAACCGGACGGCAATTTGCTGCGCTATTATGCGCTGACCTGAGGGATTCTATTCAGGGAATCTGCTGCTTCAGAAATTCCCGATTTTCCTCGATCATCTGGCGGACGGAACGGGCCTTTCTCCCCGTCAGTTTTTCGACATCGTCGGTGCAGATATCCAGATAGCCTTCGCGGATGCTGCGCTCGAAACTGACCATATCATCACTGTTCCAGGGGATGCCGCCAACCGTCTGATCATCAACCGGTTCCCGCGGGATGCCCATGGCATCGAACATGGCATATATGCCGTCATCATCGGTCTCGACCAGCTGGACCGAACAACCGACAATCTCGTTCAGCATGGCGACCACCTCGGCAAAATTTTCGCTGTTTGGCCCGGTGATCGGATAAGCCTTGTTCTCGTGCCCCTCCTGAGTCAGCACCGCCAAAGCGCAATTGACGCAATCGTCGCGCCAGACCATCGCCTCCCTGCCGCCGGCCGTGCTCGTTTGCCAGACACCCGAGGCGATAAAGCCCGGACCGGCATTCAGGATCATCGCATCGGCATAATGGGCATCGCGCAGGAAGGTCCAGCGGCAACCGCTTTGCTTTATGAGCTTTTCCGTTTCGCGGTGATCAATGGTGACAATGGCGGGATTGTCTTCCTCGACATTGACGAAGCTGGTGTAAACAATATGCTGCACACCGTTGGCGGCGGCGGCATCGATGGCCGCTTTGTGTTGGAGTATCCGTGCGCCGACTCTCGTCCGTGATATAAGCAGCATCTTATCCGCACCAGCAATAGCCTCGGCCAATGTCTCCGGCTTGTCGAAATCACCATATCTCACGGTGCAACCCTGCGCGATACGATCCTCCAGCTTGCCCGGTGTGCGGGAGATCAGGATCAAGTCTTCCCCGCGCCCCATCGCGATCAGCTTGTCGGTTGCCGAGCGCCCGTACTGGCCCGATGCGCCGGTAACGACAATTTTTGTCATGCGGCGTCAAGCTTTGCCTGACTGACCCACCAGCCGTGGATTTGCGGACGCAGCCGCTCCGGTATGGCGATCTTCGCGACCGGTCCGGCTCCGACATTGCCGGCTTCGATGATCCAGCATTGATGGCTGAAATCTTCCGGTCCCGTCTGTTCATCGACCACCGCAACCAGCCAACCTTCATGGCCATCCTGTTTCGACGGAACATGCACCGGTTCCTCGATGCAATGCGCTGGTGGCAGCGCCATGGCCTGCGGGGGTCCGCCGTTCAGATCGATACGCATCAGCATATTGAACATCGCGCCGACCGGTCCGCCGAAAACCGGCGGCCCCTGCATTTCCGGGTTCATCGTCAACATCCAGCCATGGTCATAGGCCCTGCCCTGTCTGTCGGCAGGAATGACCGGAAAGTCTCCCGACGGGCCAATCGCGGTTTCGACAATTTCGTCGCTTTCGCCATTCATGTCGAGCGTCCAGCGGGCCAGCCTGCCTTCCATTTCCCAAGGCGGAATATTGAGGCCCGAAGCCCGCTGGATGAACGGGAATGCATTTACGTTGGACAGGCACTGATCGAACTGGATGCGTCCCTCGGCATCTTCATGCGCGTTCATCATATGATAGCAGGACACGCCCTTGGGCCCCCTGAACCAGCGCATTTCGGAAACATCGCCATAGCGCGGCATCACGCCGACCCAGCTCTCCAGATCCATTTCATGGCCCCAGTGATCCCCGCCTGCCTTCAGCCGTTCAAGGTCGCAGGTGGTCGGATAGATCGGGAAAAGCGTATGGTTCTCGGTGATCGTGAAATCATGCATCATCGCGCAATAGGGGGCGTCAAACCATTGTTCGCGAGTCAGATTGCCATCCTTGTCGACGATGAAATAAGCGACTTTGGTAGAGGCGAGACCGTCGGCTTCATAGCCGAACATGAACATCTCGCCGGTTTCCGGGTCTATCCGCGCATGCGCGGTTACGGTGTCGGACTTCAACTTGCCGCCAAAGTCATGGGAACCGATGGTTTGGAGCGTTTGGGGGTCCACCTGATAGGGCCGACCATCTTCCTTCGCCAGCAACAGCTTCCCGGCATGCCAGATCGGGGTGGTATTCGCAACCGTGCGGTCCAGCCCCTTTGCCTCGGGTTTATCGGTATAGGGGTTGCGATATTTGCCAAAGATCGCTTCCCCGGCGGTGGCCTCCGCCTGGTGGCGTTCGGTCTGGACATAGCGCATCGAAATGGCAGCCTTGCCTTCGCCAAGCCGGATCGCAGAAATCATGCCGTCACCGGACAATGACGCAGCACCATCTTCGATGAAAGGCGGAAAGGCGGGATCCGGGACGGCGCGGAAAAACGTGCCCGCCACTTCGGCCGGTATGGTGCCTTCCACTGCAAGATCCATATGATCATATTCCTGACCAATGGGCTTGTTCAGCCCGAAATAATCGGGTGTTCCCGGAAACTCTGCCATGCCGCTCTCCTAACAATAACATTTGTTAGTTTTCTAGCGTAGATAGCTCGGACGCGCAAGACCGGTCAGTCGCACCAATAAGCGACCGCCCGCATTTCTAGGCTAGCTCTTGGATGGCAGTCTTCGGGCACCGCCGGGTGGTCAAAGGCAACATGCGGCACCGGGTTTTCATATTCGGAGTCGCTGGTCTTGAAGATCAGCGCTTCGTCGATCGCCATGTCGGAAAACCAGTGCCAGCGATGCGCATCACTATGCGCGATAAGATAGCTTTCGAAGCCCCAGTCAGGCTTGCCGGCTTCATCAAAAAGAGCATCCGCGATCAGCAGATCATCCTTGCCGACCGACTGTGCATCGCAGAGCGCGAGCGGAACATCCTGTGGCGCTCCCGAAAAAGATCGCCAGACATTATAATGAGCATAGCGGCGAACCTTGGCACCTTCAGGCTGGCTGCCCTGCGCGAATCCTTTGGAAGTTTCTGCGCTGGTATCGATATGGGCGAAACGCGCCGGCATGCTGTTATTGTGTGCGCCAGCCTCTTGGCTTTTTTCACTGAATCGCAAGATGCCCGGCCCCGATACGATGACGACGTCCGCTCCCGTCTCGGCCTTCAGCAATTCGACGATTTCATCGGCATGAACGGCCGCGATTTGCGCCAGATCGGTGAAATCGGAAACGGCGCTGGCATGGCGCACAAGCTTGAAGCCTTCCTGATCGAGATCGGGTGCACTGACGCGGGCATCGACCAATGGCATGGTGCGCCCTTCGACCACCACCGTATCCTTGCTATGATCATTGGCATAATAGCGCTGGCGAAAATCGGTGCGCGCCGCGTAGTTTATGACAGCGTCGATGGTCATCAGGCAAATTCCTCGGTGTCGATGGTTTTCTGAATCAGCTCTCCGTAGCGCGGCCCGGCAACGGTTTCCTGATTGATCAGTGCATCCAGGCGGCTCTTGACCTCCGCCGAGAGTTCCCAGTCCCATCGCGCGAGATTTTCTTCCAAATGGGCGACAGAGGCTGTTCCTGGAATGGCGACAACATGCTCACCTCTGGACAAGACCCAGGCCAGTGAAAGCTGGGCCGGGGTAACACCTTCTTTCGCCGCAATGGCGTTGAATTGATCCACCAGCCCGAGGTTTTTCGGCCAATTCTCTTCGTTGAAACGCGGCATATTGCGGCGCAGATCCTTCTCCGCCAGCGCACCCACATCGCGCACGCCGTTGGCCAAGACACCACGCGCGACCGGAGAGAAAGCCACCAGCGTTGTGCCCAGTTCACGGCAGGCTTCCAGAACGGCAATTTCCGGATTCCGGGTCCACAGAGAATATTCCGTCTGGACGGCTGCGATGGGATGTTCCGCCGCTGCTTTTCGAAGCGTCTCGGCCGACATTTCGGACAGCCCGATGCTGCCGATTTTGCCCTCCTTGATGAGGTCAGCCATCGCACCAACCGACTCCTCGATCGGCACGTCAAAGTCACGGCGGTGCATATAATAGAGATCGATATGATCGGTCTGCAATCTTGCCAGCGACTCCTCGACACATTGGCGGATCGCTGCGGGACTGCAATCGACGCCCCGTCTGTCGCCATCGACAATCAGCCCCATTTTGGTCGCCAGGAAAAACTCTTTGCGGCGGCGATGCAGGGCGTTACCAATCAGTGTTTCATTGTGCCCAAGCCCATAGATATTCGCCGTATCGAGATGGTCATAGCCCAGGTCCAGCGCCCGATGCAGCAGCTTGGATGCATCCTCTTCCGACGGCGGCACACCATAAGCCCATGACAGGGACATACAGCCCAGCCCAACCGGATTGACGCTACTGCCGCTGATGGTGCGTTTTGATATGCTCATAAAGGCAAACCTACGTAATTTTCTGCAATGCCGGTCTGCGCGGCGACGCTGCTGGCGATATAGTCCAGTTCCGCCATCTGCATCCGCCGTTCAAACGGTCCGTCTTCGGGAAAGCGGTGCATCAGCTTGGTCAGCGACCAGCTGAACCGCTCCGACTTCCACACTCTGGCCAGGGCCTTGGCCGAATAGCCTGCAATCCCGTCGTGATCGCCGTGCTTGAAAAAGCCGATCAGGGCTTCGGACAAATACGCGACATCGGACGCCGCGAGGTTCAATCCCTTCGCACCGGTAGGCGGCACAATATGCGCGGCATCACCTGCCAGAAAAAGCCGGCCATGGCGCATCGGTTCGAATACATAGGATCGCAGCGGCGCGATGCTCTTCTCGAGCGATGGCCCCCGCGTGATATTGGCCGCTGCTTCCGGACCGAGCCGAATGGCAAGCTCGTCCCACAGGCGTTCATCGGACCAGTCCTCGACTTTTTCGGTAAGCGGCACGTCGATATAATAGCGGCTGCGCGTTTTCGACCGCATCGATGCCAGCGCAAAACCACGTTCGTGATTAGCGTAGATGAGTTCCTTGTGACATGGCGGCACATCCGCCAAAATGCCAAGCCAGCCGAACGGATAGACCCGTTCATATTCCTTCGCGACATTTGCCGGAATCGCCTTTCTCGATGGGCCATAATAGCCATCGCAGCCGGCGATAAATTCGGCATCAACCCGTTGGGCAGCGCCACCCTGTTCGAAGGTGACATAGGGATTGTCGCTATCGACATCGTGGAGCGAAACCTCGGCGGCTTCATATATGATTTGCAGATCGCGCTCCGGCGCGGCCTCCATCAAGTCCCGCGTCACTTCGGTCTGGCCATAGACGGTCACATATTTGCCGGTCAGGCCCAGCGTATCAATGCGGATCAGCCGCTCGCCATCGGCGAGCGCAAAGCCTGCTTCCTTTAGCCCCTCAGCATTCAATCGTTCATTGATGCCCAGTCGGTCCATAAGATCGGTGGTCGTGCGTTCCAGCACCCCTGCCCTGATCCGGCCGAGTATATAGTCCGGCGATTGGCGCTCGACGATGACACAATCAATGCCTTCGGCGCGCAGCAAATGGCCCAACAAGAGTCCAGCCGGCCCGGCGCCAATTATTGCAACCTGCGTTTTCACCCGAGCTGCTTGTCCAGATCATGCAGAACCTTGTAGCAGGGCAATACTTGCGCGACCGAACTGTTCGGTTCGCGGCCTTCCCGGATGGCGGCGATAAATTCGCGGTCCTGCAGTTCAATGCCGTTCATCGACACATCGACGTCTGAGACATCAATGGCTTCTTCCCTGCCATTCACCAGGTCGTCGTAGCGGGCGATATAGGTATCGGTATCACCGATGTACCGGAAGAACGTTCCCAGCGGCCCATCATTGTTGAAGCTGAGCGACAGGGTACAGATCGCGCCGCTTTCCGACTTCAGCTGAATCGACATATCCATTGCGATACCCAGGTCGGGATTAATCGGCCCCTGAATGGCATTGGCCTGCACGATCGGGCCGGCCTGATAGGCGAACAGATCGACGGTATGGGCTGCGTGATGCCAGAGCAGATGGTCGGTCCAGCTGCGCGGCTGACCGTTGGCGTTCATATTCTCGCGGCGGAAGAAAAAGGTCTGCACATCCATTTGCTGAATATTGAACTCGCCCGCCTTGATCCGGTTGTGCACATATTGGTGCGAGGGATTGAAGCGGCGGGTGTGACCCACCATGCAGACAAGCCCGGTTTCCTTCTGCTTGTCCATCACCGCCTGGGCATCGGCCCAGCTATCGGCCAGCGGAATTTCGACCTCCACATGTTTGCCGGCATTCATCGCCTTGATCGCCTGATCCGCGTGCATCTGTGTTGGCGTGCAAAGGATTACGGCATCGACATCATCCCGCTCCAGCATCGCTTCATAATCGGTGGTGGCAAAGCCAACGCCATATTTGTCGGCCATCGCCTGCGTCGGTTCGAGCCGTCGGCCAACCAGAGCCGTCACTTCGACACCGGCGATATTTTTCAGGCCGTCGAGATGTTTTTCACCAAAAGCGCCGCCACCGGCGAGTGCAATTTTCATGTCAATTCTCCGTCAAATCTAGTTGTCGGGTTCGAGCACGATATGCCCGATCGCCGTGTTGCTGCAGGGGATATGATAGTGCCGGTGCAGACATTTGGTTTTCTTGCCGAGCGCGCCGCGCATGATCAGCCACATCACCATTTCAATGCCCTCGCTGCCGGTCTCCCGCAGATATTCGATATGCGGAATATGCCGCGCAGCATCGCTGTCGCCGACCATCAGGTCGAGAAACTCATTGTCCCATTCCCGGTTGAGCAGACCGGCGCGCGGTCCTTGCAACTGATGGCTCATCCCGCCGGTTCCCCAGATCTGGACGTTCAGATCCTCCGGGAAGCTCTCGACCGCGCGCTTGATCGCTTCACCCAGCGCCCAGCAGCGATTGCCCGACGGCACCGGGTAGGTAACGACGTTGACCGCAAGCGGCACCACCTTCACCGGCCATTTTTCCGGCTGGCCGTACATCATGCTGAGCGGCACGGTCAGGCCGTGATCGACGTCCATCTCGTTGATGATCGTCATGTCAAACTCGTCGAGGATCAGGCTCTGGGCAATATGCCAGGCGAGATCGGGATGGCCTTCGACATCCGGCACCTCGCGCGGTCCCCAGCCTTCATCTGCCGGCTTGTAGCTTTCGCTACAACCAATGGCGAAGGTCGGAATGAATTTCATGTCGAACGCGGAAGCATGGTCGTTATAGACCAGAATGATCACATCCGGCTTTTCTTCCTTTTCCCATTTTTTCGTCCATTCATAGCCTTTGAATATCGGAGCAAAATAGTCATCCTCGGTCTTGCCCTGATCGACCGCTACGCCGAGCAGCGGAACATGGCTGCTGCCAACACCGGCTGTAATACGCGCCATATCAATTCACTCCCTTTTCATTCTCGGCAGCCGCACTGGCAAGATTGGCCTTGATCGAGCGATTGCCCTCAGCCGAACGCCCGCCCTTCTTCATCATGTCTTGATATTCGGGGAAGCTCATGTCGGTCATGGTCGAAACCGCCTCGGCAAAGCTCAGGCCGTCGGTGGAAAACACTTTGGCGAGAAAATAGACATTGCCGCCCAGATCGAGACAACGGTTATAATCGCGGGCCAGGATGGCTTCCTTTTGCTCGTCCGTCATAGGCCAGTTCTCGAGATATTTTCTCTCGTCAGCCTTCCAGGCCTCGCGGTTTTCCGCGTTCATCAGGCTCATCGCAAACTGGTTGAGCCAATAACCTTTCCGTGCTCGCGCTGCGGTGAACACCCGGGTACCGGGAATATCCTCGAGTTCCGCGAGATATTCGTGAATATCCCGATCCTGAATCTTGCTCACAACCCTCTCTCCTTCAACTGAGCGTCCAGCCGCGGGTAGACCCGCCGCGCATTGCCCTCAAAAATCGCATGCCGCTCGGCATCCGAGATATCGAGCGCATCGACATAGCGTTTGGTGTCGTCGAAATAATGGCCCGTCTGCGGATCAATGCCGCGCACCGCGCCGACCATTTCGCTGCCGAACAGGATGTTCTTGTTGTCGATCACATCGGCCAGCAGGGTCACACCCGGTTGATGATAAACGCAGGTGTCGAAATAGACATTGTTCATCACATGACCGGACAGATCGGGTTGCTTGAGCATGTCGGCAAGGCCGCGATAGCGCCCCCAATGATAAGGCACTGCGCCGCCGCCATGCGGAATGATGAAGCGCAGGTCCGGGAAGTCCCTGAACAAGTCGCCCTGGATGAATTGCATGAAGGCAATCGTGTCTGCCGCGATATAATAAGCGCCCGTGGCGTGCATGGCGGGATTGCAGCTGCCCGAGACATGGATCATCGCCGGCACGTCGAGTTCGACCATTTTCTCGTAGAATGGATACCAGAACTTGTCGGTAAGAGGCGGATGTTCAAACTTGCCGCCGCCGGGATCGGGATTGAGGTTGCACCCCACGAAACCCATGTCGACGCAGCGCTCCAGCTCCTCGATACTGCCCTGCATGTCGGCCTTCGGGCTTTGCGGCAGCATACAGACGGGCACGAATATTTCCGGATAGAGTTCGGCGCAGCGCTTGATCAGGTCATTGTTCACCTGCGCCCATTTTCTGGCCACGCTTTCATCGCCGATATGCGGCGCCATTGCCGAGGCGCGGGGCGAAAATATCGTCATGTCAGCGCCGCGCTCTTTCAGCAATTTAATCTGGTTGGCCTCCAGCGTTTCGCGGATCTGGTCGTCGGAAATTTCGGGATAAGATCCAACCGGTTCGCCAGATGCGAAGGCCGCTTTTTGCGCCTCGCGCCATTCATTATGCGCCGCCGGCGCAGTGGTATAATGGCCGTGGCAATCGATAATCAGGCTCATATCGCCAATCCTTCCTTATTTGCCATTTCCCGCTGGCGGATAATCGTCGCCTTGGTCATCAGGGGTTCGATGCCCAGCGCTTCGAGGGTCAAGGCGACCTCCTGCATTTCTTCCGCCCGCCGCAACCCGTGGCTTCTCATCCGTTCGAGATTATATTCTGCCTTTTCGGCCCATTCCGGTCCGAGGGATTGCAGGACATCGTCACTCACTCCTGCTTCGTGGGCAGCGAGCATCATTTCTGCGGTCAATGCTTCAATGCCCTTGACCATGATCGAGCGGATCATCTTGATCGACGATGCTTTGCCGACTTCACCGTCCACTACACGAATATTGTCAAAGCCAAGACCGGTCAGAACAGCAGCACCCTCCGCGGCGTCGGCACCCGAAAGCAGCAGCGGTACGGACAGTTCGGCGGGATGGACGGGAGCCATCACCGCGACATCGATGTATCGCCCATTGGCTTGTTGAATAAATTTCGCAGAGATGCGTTTCGTATCGGGGGCGACCGAGTTCATATCAAAATATAATGCGCCCGGCGCGATGCTCTGCGCAGCTTCTTCTGCAACAGTCTTTGCCTGGCCAGCCGTGACAAGACTGAGTATCGCGGACGACCCCTTGATTGCCTCTGGCAAGCCGGCACATCCCGTCACGCCCACCGCACCATATTCCGATTGCTTGTCCTTGATATCATAGGCCCGCGCGGCTTCGCCCCAACCGCCTGCTCTGGCAAAGGTCGAGCCGGCTTCACCGAAACCGATAAGAGAGAAGGATTGAATCATGTCTCCCTGCTATTCGCAGTCCACTAAATCCGCCAATCGGAAAGCCGCACGGGATATAAGATAAAGCGAATTCAGCCTTTCGACGCCTGCTCCAGGATCGCCATGAAATCCCGCTGCATCGCGGTGGGCATCCAGCCGGCACGGGTTGTGGCGCCAATGGTCCGGTGCAGACCTTCGGGTGGCTCGCCGATTGCCGACAGCCACCCGGCCTCCAGTTCCACGGCAACCTGATCGGGCGAAAGCAGAGTGAGGAAATCGCTTTCGAGCAAGATCTGGCGGATGGTAATCACCGAGCCGCATTCGATCGGCACGTCCGGACAGGCGATGCCGGCAGGCTCGAACATCTGCTCCCACCGCATACGCAGCGGCGTGCCCGGCGCTGCGATGATCCAAGGATAGCTGGCCAGTTTCTCCAGATCACTCGGCTGGTCCCGCAAAGGATGATCATAGCGGCCAATGATGACCGGATGGTCTTCGAATAGGGCCTGTTGCTGCACGTCATCGCCGGGAGACGGATCGCGCAACGCTCCGATCAGCAGATCCAGTTCCCCATCGCGCAACGGTTCGATCAGTTCGGCATGGCTGCCCTCGACAATCCGGATTTCGCTTTCAGGATAAGCATTGTGAAATTGCGCCACGGCTTTGGGGAGCAGGCGCGCTCTGCACAAGGGCATTGCGCCGATCGAAATGGTGCCGGTTTCCCGGCCTTTGAGCGCTTCTAGCTCCGACAGTCCGGCGGCGAGTTCCCCGCGGGCCAGCCGGAAGGAGCGGGCCAGCGCGCGTCCTTGTGCGGTCAGCGCCATACCCTTTCCGCGCCGCTCGAGCAATTTGCGCTTCAGAGCGATCGCAAGATTGGCAACCGAACGGTGCAACGAGGGCTGCGCCAGCCCCGACATCGCGCTGGCAGTGGGATAGCTGCCATGCTCGGCGACCAACAGAAAGGCGCGCAATTGCGCCATGGTAACCCGCGTCGAGCCGATATTTGCCAGCGCAGCCTTGATCCGGGGGGCGAGGATAGTCGCAGCGGGAGTTGGGGCCATCCCATCCGTGCGACGTTCGAACAGCGGCTGCCCCAACAATGTTTCGAGCTTTACCAACCCCTGTGTTATCGCAGGCTGAGTCAGATTAACGGCGTCTGCCGCAGCGCTAATGCTCCCTTTGTCGCAGATTTCCATGGCCGCGTATAAATGCCGCAAGTTGAGGTGCCAAAGTTCCATAGCACAGGATTAGCACAATCTTATAGCCCTGCCCAAGTTCCAAATTGCGCTACCGCTCCTGGCCTGCAACACTGACCCGATTGTCGGAGGAAGTTAAAATGGCGAATATTGTTGTTCAGAATATTGAACGGACCGATCTGAAACTGGTCGATGCACTCGGCAAATGCGGCGTCGCAACCGTCCACGAAGCGCAGGGCCGGACCGGCCTGATGGCCTCGCACATGACCCCGATTTATGCAGGTGCGCGGGTGGCGGGCAATGCCGTCACCATATCGGCCGCGCCCGGCGACAACTGGATGGTTCATGTCGCGATCGAGCAGATGCAGGCAGGCGATATCCTAGTCTTGGAACCGACCAGCCCCTGCGAAGATGGCTATTTCGGCGATCTCCTTGCGACATCTGCGCAATCTCGCGGCGGTCGCGGACTGATCATCAACGCCGGTGTTCGCGATGTCCGTGATCTCACGCAAATGAATTTCCCGGTCTGGTCCAAGGCCGTCTTCGCACAGGGCACGGTCAAGAACACATTGGGTTCGGTGAATATACCGATCGTCTGCGCCGGTGCGCTGGTAAATCCCGGTGATGTGATCGTTGCCGACGACGACGGCGTCTGTGTCGTCCAGCGCGAGCGGGCGGCCGAAGTACTCGAAAAAGCGCAGGCGCGGGAAGCCAATGAAGAAGACAAAAGGCAGGAACTGGCAAGCGGCGTCTTGGGGCTGGACATGTACCAGATGCGCGAACGGCTGGAGAAAGAAGGCCTGAAATATGTCTGATAGACCGCTCGCCTCGGCGCGCGTCATGTGGATGCGTGGCGGTACGTCCAAAGGCGGCTATTTTCTGGCAGAAGACGTGCCCGCAGATCAAGCCGAGAGGGATGCGTTTCTGCTCCGGATCATGGGTTCTCCCGATGACCGTCAGATCGACGGCATGGGCGGGGGCGACCCGCTGACCAGCAAGGTCGCGATCATCAAAAAGTCCGATCACGAGGGCATCGATGTCGATTATCTGTTCCTGCAGGTTTTCGTCGATCAGGCTCTGGTCAGCGATGCGCAGAATTGCGGGAATATCCTCGCGGGTGTTGGCCCGTTTGCGATCGAACGCGGGCTGGTTACCGCCACCGGTGAGCAGACCAAAGTCACGATCTTCATGGAAAACACCTCGCAAACCGCAGTGGCTACGGTCGAGACGCATGGCGGCATACCAATTTACACCGGCGATGCGCGCATCGATGGCGTCCCCGGAACAGCAGCACCAGTGCCTTTGGAGTTTCGCGATACGGCAGGATCAAGCTGCGGTGCATTGCTACCAACCGGAAACGCTGTCGATATCATCAACGACGTTCGCTGCACGTTGATTGACAATGGCATGCCCTGCATCGTGATGAAGGCGGAAGATGTCGGCGCAACCGGTTATGAAAGCCGCGACGAACTGGATGCGGCCGAAGAAGTAAAAGCCCGCATCGAGGCGATCCGGCTGGCCGCTGGCCAGCGCATGAATCTCGGCGATGTCGCGGAGAAATCGGTCCCCAAGATGATGCTGGTCGCCGCACCCAGAAACGGCGGCGCGATCACCGTGCGCAGTTTCATTCCCAAGCGCGCCCATGCCAGCGTTGGCGTGCTCGCTGCGGTCACGGTGGCAACGGCCTGCCTGATCGAAGATTCTCCCGCTGCCGAGGTTGCCGATATCCCTGAGGGCAGTCGCAAAACCATGTCGGTTGAACATCCCACCGGAGAAACCACCTGTGTCATGGAAGTCGATGGTGGCGGCAATGTAACCAGCGCCGCGATGCTGCGGACCGCGCGCAAATTGATGGACGGAGAGATTTTCGCATGAGCGCCGATGCACAGGACCGGATCACCAGCTGGCACGACAATCCGTCGAAACCGAAATTCACCCCGCCGCCGGGCGCCGTAGACGCCCATTGCCATGTCTTTGGCCCACAGGCTCTGTTTCCGTTCAGCCCGAAGGCAAAATATCTGCCCGCCGACGCAGGGCCGGACATGCTTTTTGCCTTGCGCGATCATCTGGGATTTGATCGCAATGTGATCGTGCAGGCGAGCTGCCACGGCACTGACAATAAAGCCACTCTGGATGCCATCGCCAAGTCGGGCGGCAAGGCGCGTGGTGTCGCTGTTGTTGATCCGGACATCAGCGAGTCCGAACTTGCGGCGCTGCACGACGGCGGCATTCGGGCCGTGCGGTTCAATTTCCTCAAGCGCCTCGTCGACAACGCGCCGAAGGACAAGTTCCTTGAAATCGCCGCTCGTCTGCCCGCCGGATGGCATGTCGTGATCTATTTCGAAGCCGACATATTGGACGAAATGCGCGCTTTCATTGATGCAATCCCCGTGCCGGTGGTGGTGGATCATATGGGCCGCCCGGATGTCAGTCAGGGACCCGACGGACCGGAGATGAAAGCCTTCCGATCCCTTCTCGATTCCCGCCCGGATATCTGGTTCAAGGCGACCTGCCCGGACCGGCTGGATGCGACCAACGATCCATGGAATGATTTTGCCAGAGCGGTCCGGCCGCTGGTCGAGGATTATCAGGATCGCGTATTATGGGGCACCGACTGGCCCCATCCCAACATGCAATCGAACATTCCGGACGACGGTCATCTGGTCGATATGATCCCCAGAATCGCGGTGACAGAAGCGCTCCAACGCAAGCTGCTGATCGACAATCCCATGCGGCTTTATTGGCCGGAGAATATTTGACGCGGCTATTTGCCGGGACACCTATTCCGGCTGTCGCATGATTGGCAGTTGATCTTCCAGTCAAGTTCGTTTCAATCAATATGAACATGACCGCGTCCTGTGCGTTACCCGCGTTCAGCTGAAATCAGTGGCAGCAGGTCAGACCAGAAGATTGAAGGGCCGGATTAGATGCAGAGTTACAGTGATATACGCGAAGAAGTTGCCAAACTTTGCCAGAAATTTCCCGGCGAATATTGGCGCGCGCGCGACAAGGCGCGTGAGTATCCGAGCGATTTTGTCGCGGCTCTCGGCGAGGCCGGGTATCTTGCGGCGCTGATCCCGGAAGAATTTGGCGGTGCCGGATTGCCGATTTCGGCGGCGGCGGCGATCCTCGAGGAAATCCAGGCGCAGGGCTGCAATGGTGGCGCGGTGCACGCGCAAATGTATATCATGGGCACGATGTTGCGGCACGGATCGGAACAGCAGAAGAGCCAGTATCTGCCGAAGATTGCGACCGGTGAACTGCGGCTGCAGGCCTTTGGTGTGACCGAGCCGACTAGCGGCACCGATACGCTGGCACTCAAGACCGTCGCCAGGCGCGACGGCGATGATTATGTCATCAACGGCCAGAAATTATGGACCAGCCGAGCCGAGCATAGCGACCTGATGCTGTTGCTCGCCCGCACCACGCCGCGTGATCAGGTGAGCAAGCGCACCGACGGCCTGTCGGTCTTTCTCGTCGACATGAACGCTGCCAGGGGCAACGGCCTGACCATCCGGCCGATCGAGACGATGATGAACCACAGCACCACCGAATTGTTCTTCGACAATATGCGTGTCCCCGCCGCCAATCTGATCGGCGAGGAGGGCAATGGCTTTCGTTACATCCTGTCGGGGATGAACGCCGAGCGGCTGCTGATCGCGGCGGAATGTATCGGCGATGCCAAATGGTTCATCGAAAAGGCCACCGCCTACGCCAAGGAACGGGTCCTGTTCGGCCGCCCGATCGGGCAAAATCAGGGCGTGCAATTCCCGATTGCACGCGCCTATGCCCAGATGCGCGCCGCCGAACTGCTGGTCCATGAGGGCCTGTGCAAATATGAAGCGGGCGAGAATTGCGGCGAGGAAGCCAATATGGCCAAGATGCTCGCCGCCGATGCCAGCTGGGCGGCGGGCGAGGCCTGCGTCCAGACCCATGGCGGCTTCGGCTTTGCCGCCGAATATGATGTCGAGCGCAAGTTCCGCGAAACAAGGCTCTATCAGGTCGCCCCGATCAGCACGAACATGATCCTGTCCTATGTCGCGGAACATGTGCTGGGCCTGCCACGGAGCTATTGATGAGCGACTGGGCAGATTGGATCGGCAAGAGCGAGACGCGCAGCGATGTCATTACACCGGGGCTGCTGCAACGCTTTTGCGCGACCTTTGATCGGCCCGTCACGGACGACATGCCGCAGGGATTGCACTGGTGCCTCTGCCTGCCCGATGCACCGACCGCCGAACTGGGGTTAGATGGTCATCCGGCAAAAGCCGGCTTCCTGCCACCGATCCCGCTTCCCCGCCGCATGTGGGCATCGAGCAGCGTCTCTTTTGACCATCCGCTGCAATTGGGTGATGAGATTTCGCGCGTCTCCACGATCGCCTCGATCGAGGAAAAGTCAGGCAAATCCGGCGAGTTGGTATTTGTAGCGATCGACCATGAAACACGCGTCGATGATCGGGTGGCGACCAGGGAACGGCAGAATATCGTCTATCGCGAGCCTGCGAAGACCGCGGCACCGGCCAGCTTGGCCAGCAACGAAACTCCAGACCTTGAGAACTGGGACTGGCAGCAGAAAATCATTCCCTCCGAACCATTGCTGTTCCGCTATTCGGCGCTGACCTTCAACAGTCACCGTATCCATTATGACAAGCCCTATGCGGTGCAGGAGGAAGGCTATCCTGGCCTTGTCGTGCAGGGTCCGCTGATGGCGACATTGTTGCTCAGTCTTGCTGCGAACGAGCTGGGCGCAAACAAGCTGTCCCGCTTTTCCTTCCGGGGACAATCTCCGGCTTTTGCCAATAATGCAATATATCTGGTCGGCAAACAGGAGGGCGAGAATATCACGTTCGCCGTGATCGGCAATGACGGTAAGGAAATCATGAGCGCGCAGGCGACGATCTAGGCACTGCCCTTGCAAACTTTACACCAACGCGCCTTTTTATTTTCTGTGTCCTTTGCTCCAAAGCATTGAATTTTCTTTTTTTTTCGTCACCCGCCCGGTGCCGAGTGTAACCTTTCGTCTAGCGATAGAATCAGGTCCGATTATGGGCAAGCGATACCGTTTCGATTATATCCAGAATGTCAAAGAGCCTGCAGACTGCGAGAATAAGCGATCGGGCGGGGTGTAGGAAAGTACTTTTACGGGCGCGGATCGGGGCGACCGAGACAGGGTCAATATGTGCGTTGTCACCAGCATTAGTTCAAAACTCACCGTTCGTGCTGAGCTTGTCGAAGCACGATTGTGCGCACCCGTCCTTCGACAGGCTCAGGACGAACGGAAGAGCGTTTGAAAATTTCATGCACCAAGGCACCAAGCGTGACGCGCGCCTTTGTGGCTTTGTGTCTTCGTGCGCGTTTTACCGAACTAGATTATCTTCGGCAGCCTAGTGGTTGAATTTCGAGGGCGGCAATCAGCAGCATCAGTTACCAGACGCCCGGGGTCCTGAGCCGTCAGGCCACCGGAGGTAAACGAGTTCAGGATGACGAAGAACCGCCAAGTCCGCGCAAAATGAAAAGCCCGGCGGCTGCGGGTCACGCGGCCACCGGGCTTTTCTTTTTTCAAACCTGACCTAGAAACGGTCGGCGTTCATCACCTTGGTCCAGGCTGCCGCAAAATCTTCGACAAACTTCTGGTCCGCATCATCAGACGCATAGACTTCGGAGACAGCGCGCAATTCGGAATTCGATCCGAAGATCAGATCGACCGGTGTCGCGGTCCACACCAGCTTGCCGGTGTCGCGGTTGTGGCCCTCGTACAATCCCGGCTTGGCGTCCGACTTCTTCCACTGCGTCTTCATATCGAGCAGATTGACGAAAAAGTCGTTGCTCAGCTGTCCGGGATTAGCGGTGAACACGCCGTTGGACGATTTGCCCGCATTCGCGTTCAGGGTCCGCAGTCCGCCCACCAGCACCGTCATTTCCGGCACCGTCAGATTGAGCATGTCTGCCTTGTCAACCAACGCCGCGGCAGGAGCGAGGTCGGCGCCCGATGCATAATAGTTGCGGAAGCCATCGGCCTTGGGCTCGAGATAGGCGAAGGAGGCCGCATCGGTCTGTTCCTGCGTGGCATCGACACGTCCCGGCGTGAACGGCAGACTGACCTTGTGGCCCGCCTTCTCCGCCGCCTGTTCGACCGCTGCGTTACCGCCGAGGACGATCAGATCGGCAATAGAGACTTTCTTGCCGCCCGTGGCACTGCGGTTGAAATCCTTCTGGATCGCTTCCAGCTTGCCCAGCACCTTGGTCAGTTCCGCTTTGTCGTTGACCGACCAGTCGCGTTGCGGTGCCAGCCGCAACCGCGCGCCATTGGCTCCGCCGCGCATATCGGTGCCACGGAAAGTCGAAGCCGAAGCCCATGCGGTCCGCACCAGTTCGGGCGTTATCAAACCGGACGCCAGGATTTTCGACTTGAGCTGCGCTACATCCGAGTCGCTGACCAAGGCATGATCGGCTCCGGGCAGAGGGTCTTGCCAGATGAAGCTCTGGCTCGGCGCGTCTGCACCAACATAGCGGGCCGACGGTCCGAGATCACGATGGGTCAGCTTGAACCAGGCGCGAGCGAAGGAGGCCGCGAACTCATCGGGATTCTTATGCCAGCGTTCTGCGATCTTGCGGAATCCGGGATCTTCCGTGACCGCAATATCGGTGGTGAACATGATCGGCGCATGGGTCTTGCCCGGAATATGGGCGTCGGGGACCATATTCGCAGCATTTGGGTCACTTGGAATCCACTGGGTCGCACCGGCCGGGCTCTTGACCTTGACCCATTCGAAACCGAACAGATTGTCGAGATACTGGTTGGTGAAAGCGATCGGATTGGCCGACCATGCGCCTTCAAGACCGCTGGTGATGGTGTCTTCGGCATTACCCTTGCCGCACTTGTTTTCCCAGCCCATGCCCTGCTTCTCGATGCCCGCAGCCGACGGCTCTGCGCCCATGCATTCTTCAGGCTTGTGCGCACCGTGCGCCTTGCCGAACGTGTGACCGCCAGCGATCAGCGCCAGAGTTTCCTCGTCGTTCATCGCCATATTTCCAAAGGCGCGGCGGATATCAGCCGCAGCAGAAATCGGATCATGATTGCCATTGGGGCCTTCGGGATTGACGTAGATCAAACCCATTTGCGTGGCGGCTAGCGGCCCCGTGAGATTGCCTTTGCCGTCACGGCGATTGTCGGCCAGCATTTTCGCTTCGGGACCCCAGAACACGAGATCCGGCTGGAAGGCATCAACACGACCGCCAGCAAAGCCGATGGTCTTGAACCCCATATCCTCAAGCGAGACGTTTCCGGTCAGCACCATCAGGTCGCCCCAAGAGAGCTTGCGGCCATATTTCTGCTTGATCGGCCAGACCAGACGGCGCGCCTTGTCGAGGCTGACATTGTCGGGCCAGGAGTTGAGCGGTTCGAAGCGCTGCTCCCCGCCATCCGAGCCGCCGCGGCCATCGCCGACGCGGTAGGTGCCGGCGCTGTGCCAGGCCATACGAATGAAGAACGGGCCATAATGACCGTAATCGGCTGGCCACCAATCCTGCGATGTGGTCAGCACCTTGCGAATGTCTTCCTTGACGGCGTCGAGGTCGAGCGTCGCAAATTCTGCGGCATAGTCGTAGTCGGGTCCATAGGGATTGGACTGCGCCTCGTGCTGGCGCAGCGCCGCCAGATCGAGGCTCTGCGGCCACCAGTCCTTGTTGGACATAGCGCCCGGCGGGTCTTGAACGACGGTTTTCTGTGCCTGTGCCGGGCTAGCCATCACCAACGGTGTCATCGATGCCGCGAGCAAAGCGAAAAGCGAAACTTGTGATTTGAACATATTTCTCTCCTGTTGATTTTCCTGAATATTGTGCTGAGCAAAACGTTAGGCTCACAAATATAGATGGCGAAATCAGTATATTTCCTGAGAGTAATCGAACAGGTCGATTAACCGGGGAATAGCAGAGTGTTACGGGGAAGATGTCGGAGCAATTACGTCTCGGCAACCGGACAGGTGGCACCCTTATCCGACAAAGTCACTGGCCGGGACGGCATGACTCGATACTGAAGCCTGCACAATAGAAAACAAAAGAAGCCCGACGGCCGGGTCGCAATAACCGTCGAGCTTCTCCTGAATGCCCGCAAATGGGCTTGGTGCGGCATCGGTTTTGTATCGATTGAAATGCTTCATCTGATCGATACCGCAGGACCTTGTTAACCGCGTATTTTTCTCGGCCCTGTGACGGCCATCACTGGTCAATCAAAAAAAAGAGCTGCGATTATTCAACCGGCTCAAACGGTACGTTTCGACCGGTCCTTCTGGTTCTGGCCCTGAATCGCATCCTTGGCGGCATTCCATTCATCGTCGCCCCAGGCCAGCAACTGCGAAAAATTGCCGCCGCCGGCGAGATAGCCGCCGCCGTCGATGGCGATGGTCTGGCCGGTGAGATATTCCACGCCGGGGCCGAGCAGGAAGGTAGCGAGATTGGCAAGCTCGTGCATTTCGCCGGGCCGGTTGATCGGCGCGCCGCTGCGCTTGCGGTCCTCGTCGCTGCCGGTAGGATTGAGGCGGCTGGACATGCCCTCGGTCGGAAACAGGCCCGGCGCAATGGCGTTAAGACGGATATTGTAGCGCGCCCATTCGACGGCCAGGCTCTGGGTCATGACGTTGATCCCGGCCTTGGACATGGCGCTCGGCACGGTAAAGGCGCTGCCGTTCCACACCCAGGTGGTCAGGATCGATACGACATTGCCGCGGGTCTTGCCCTCGATCCAGCGTTTGCCGATATCGTGGGTCATGTAGAAGGTGCCGCGAAAAACGATGTTGGCAATCGCGTCGAAACCGCGGATCGACAGGTCCTCGGTGCGTGAGATGAAATTGCCTGCGGCGTTGTTGATCAGGCCGGTCAGCGGGCCGTGTTGCTGCCAGATGATATCGTTCATCTCCGTGATCATCTCCGCATTGCGAATATCGCAGGGATGCGGAACGACCTTGCCGCCATGTTTCTCCACCAGCTCTTCCGCCGTTGCCTTGCACACGTCGCCCCGCCTTCCGCAAATATGAACCTCTGCGCCTAGCTTGAGCAGGCCTTCGGCCATTTCCTTGCCGAGACCGGTGCCGCCGCCGGTGATGAGTATGCGTTCGCCCTTCATCAAGTCGTCGCGGAACATGAGTTTGCTGGTATCCATATCATCCTGTCCTGTTTTTTGTTTGCGCCGACCATGCTTTATGCGTCGCCACATTCAAACTAGCAGTAATGATGCACTGGGAAAGGGGGCCGTTGGGACAGGCTGTAGCGCAGAAATCGGGCGAGACTGTCGCCCGATATCGCGGCTGCAATGCAACGAAAAACGGGAGCTTATCCGAAGATAAGCTCCCGCTGCGCCTCTGTTGGGGCTGCCTTCGTCTTGCGATTCCGGCTTCCGCTTGTTCGGCGTCCGGTTTCCGGGCCAAATGCGTTAATGGTCAGTGGTTGTCCACGAGTCCGCTTGCACTTCGTCGCTTCGGTTTCCAACCCGCACTTGGTCCAGTCACCTGATGGTCTTCCTCCGTCTGATCCGGTCGGGCTTGCGCCGTCCCTTTTCAATCGGTGTCCGATCATCGATCCAGAGATCAATTTCCTTTTCTTGCGAAAAACAAACCGGTCGTCTCGACCATCTTCCGGGTCCGGGGCTGTCCTGCGGGTCATTGCTGACTGGTCGCTGGTTCGTCCGTTTCCCTTCCGATGACTTATATATGACTCTTCATCCCGAGTCGCTCCTAGTGGAAAAGAACAAGTTATCCACAGGCAGTCCAGTTAGCGGTGGAAAACTGCTGCTGATATGGTGGATAATATAAGAATTTGGGATTTGATCGAGATTTGCGGAAGGATGTCCGCTGGTCCAGCCGTCCTTTTTGGGAGGGGATGGAGGACGACCGGACCTTTGGACCAGCCCCGGCGCCGCTATCGGGAGGAGCATGCGGCAACCGGGACTGTAACGATTTGCCTTAGACCTGAACCGTCGAGAGCAGAATGACACTGCTAACGGACAGGGCGGCGACAATATTGAAAAGCGTTCTCATGGATTTTTTCCTTATTCCAACGCCAGTCAAACATCTCTTTTCCTGCGTAACTTACAGGGCGCAAATGGTCGCAAGACAAGTGAGTTTCAATTGAAAACGGAGGCCTATCAGTTGCGCGTTTTGCAACTGGAAAACCGGTATCGCCACAAAGAGGCCTGGCGATTAATCGCTTGCACCGCCCGCATTGCCGGGCGCATCCCAATCCGGCTTGAACCTAACAGATCCTACCCGCTTGCGGGGAGGTGACAGGCGCCGTAGCCTTGGCGAAGGCGGCTGACGGAGGGGGCTCTAGCCCGGGCGCTGCGCTCAGACGCACTCCCCCTCCACCACGCTCCGCGCGGTCCCCCTCCCCGCAGGCGGGGAGGATTATTGTTCGAGAAAGGTTCGGGGCGAACGGAAGGCTGCCCCACACGCCGCCCTGGATCACTTCATCTATTTGTTTTCGGAAAACTCCAGCACGCCTTTGGATTGCTGGGCAGAGATTTCTGTCAGGGCGAGCGAGAAGGCATCGCCTTCATTGGTCTTGCCCGACAGGTTGCTGCCATCCCGGGCCACTGCAAAATCCTTGCCGGTCAATTGCGTTGCATACCAGTCGGCCAGCTTGTCGGTGCCGGCGGGAGCCTTGAAACTGATCTGGACCTTGCCGCCCTCGCCTTTGGCATCTTCAATATCGAAGCTGGTGATCTGGCTCCCCGGATACAGGTCGACATTGTTCATATCGAAATCATCGCTATCAAGCGTGATCGATGGCAGGTCCACTTCCATCGAGAAACCGTCGGCCTTGATCGAAAATTTGCTGTCGTCGCCGCCACCGATCTTGATTTTTTCGGCATCGGGTTTGCTGTCATCGCTGAAGTCGATCGACATGCCGGACTTGTCTTCGCCTTTGCTGCAAGCGGATAGAGCGAACGGCAAGGCGGCCAGCAAGATCATATATTTGGGACGCATAAGAAAATCTCCAAGCTGTATTGCATTGTTAATACAGCTTGGAGATTGGTCCGTCAAGCGGCAAAGCCCGATCAGGGTTCGATCGAGGCTCCCGGATTGGCGGCATTGACGATACCGCCGTCGACGGGGATCGTCGTGCCGACAACATAATCGCCGGCGGAACTGGCAAGAAACACCGCCGCTGAAGCCATATCTTCGGGACGGCCGATGCGCTTGGCGGGGATACCTTTCTCCACCGCATCTTCGTGGTCGCGGGCAGCCTTGTTCATCGACGAAGCAAAGGCACCGGGCGCGATGCCGGTCATGATGATGTCTTCCTGGACCAGCTTCGACGCCATCTTCCGGGTCAGATGAATCACCGCCGCCTTGGAGGCCTGATAGCTGTAGGTTTCCCATGGGTTGACCTTCATGCCGTCGATTGACGCGATATTGATGACCTTGGCCGGACGCTCAAAGCTGGCCGCCGCTTTCAATTGCGGGTGCAGCGCCTGGGTCAGGAAGAACAGACCCTTGACGTTGGTGTCCATGACCTTGTCCCAGCCGGTTTCGGGGAAGGAAAGATATTCCTCGCCCCAGGCGACGCCCGCATTGTTGACCAGGATGTCGAGTTTTTCCTCGCGCGACGCGATTTCGGCAGCCAGGGCCTTGCAGCCTTCATAGGTCGAGATATCACCCTGGATATAGGTGCATTTGTCGCCGAATTCGGCAGCAGCGGCTTCACCCTGATCCGCCTTGCGGCCGGAGATATAGACTTTTGCGCCCTGGGCCAAGAATCCTTCGGTGATCATCGCGCCGATGCCGCGCTGACCGCCGGTGACGAGAGCAACGCGGCCCTCGAGCGAGAAAAGCTTGTTAAAATCCATTGTCATTATCCTTTAATAGCCGTGCATTTCAGCGACGAGATTGGTGTGATAATTCACATCACCCATGAATTCCTGCAGCGCGCGGTCGCGCTTCATATAGAGGCCGATATCATATTCGTCGGTCATGCCGACGCCGCCATGCATCTGCACGCCCTCCTTGACCGAAAGCGATGTTGCCTTGCCTGCTTTCGCCTTGGCAACCGACACCATCATCTCCGCTTTTGACGAGCCTTCGTCCAGCATTTGCTGCGCTTTCAAAACCGTTGCGCGGGCAATTTCCATCTCGCTATAGAGGTGCGACATGCGATGTTGCAGCGACTGGAAGGTCGCGATGATCTTGTCGAATTGCTTGCGGCCCTTGATGTAATCAACCGTGATTTCCATCGATCCGGCGCCGACACCCAATATTTCAGACGCAGAGCCTGCACGACCGGCATTGAGCAGGCGCTTGAGCACCGTATTTCCGTCATCCACTTCGCCGATCACGGCATCGGCATCGACCAGAACGCCGTCAAACTCGATATGCGCCGCCATGGCGCTGTCGACCAGACGAACACTGTCCCGGCTCAGTCCGGCAGCATCGGTGTCGACCGCGAACAAGGTCAGGCCTTTTTCATCGCCGGCACTGCCGCTGGTGCGGGCCGCGACGATCAGCGTATCCGCCGATCCGCCCTGCACGACAAATTGCTTCTTGCCGTCCAGCTTGAAGCCATTGCCTTCGCGGGTCGCCGACATGCTGATCTGATCCGGCCGATGCTTTGCCCCTTCGTCGATCGCCAGCGCCAGAACGCTGTCACCGGCCAGGATACCCGGAAAATATTTGTCGCGCAGCGCCTTGCCGCCGGCATTGAGCGCTTCAACCCCGGCCACCGCCGTGGTCAGAAAAGGAGATGGCGTCAGGTTCCTGCCGATTTGCTCCAGCACTACGCCGGCTTCCATATGGCCGAGGCCCAGCCCGCCTTCATCTTCTGCGATCATGATCCCGGTAAAGCCCATCTCGGCGAATTTCTTCCACAGATCGTGAGAAAATCCGTCCTTGCAATTCATGTCCCGGAACTTGCGAAAATGGGCGACATCGCCCTCGCCTTTCATGAAGTCGGCGGCGCTGTCCTGCAGCATCTGTTGGTCATCATTTAGATAAAGCGGCATCGCTTCTTATCCTCTCAAAATTTCTTTTTGGCGGTATGGGCAGCTTAGGCGCCGGGCAATTGCAATATCTGTTTCGAAACGACGTTCAGCATCACTTCGCTGGTGCCGCCCTCAATGCTGTTCGCCTTGGTCCGCAGCCAGCTGCGCGCAGTGAGCCCGCCATTGGTGGCTTCGCTTTCCCACTCGAGCACTTCGCTGCCACCAGCCGACATGATCAGCTCATGGCGCCGTTTGTTGATCTCGGTACCGGCGTATTTCATCATATTGGGCTGGGCCGGGTGGCAGAGGCCGGCTTTGAAGGTATCGCCAAACCGCTCGGCCATGGCGCGAAACGCCAGCACTTCAATATCCATCTCTGCCATTTGCGCGCGCAGCATCGGATCGTCGAGACGGCCCATTTCATCGCGGCCATATTGATCGGCAAATTTTGCACCGAGCGAGGTCGCGCCTTCGGAACCGCCGCCGGAAATCATGCTGCGCTCATGGCCCAGCAGATATTTGGCGACGTCCCAGCCCTTGTTGACTTCATAGACAACCGAGGAAACACCCTCGGCATATTCCTTGGGCACCTTGACGTCGTCAAAAAAGGTTTCGCAAAAGGCCGACTGGCCGGAGATCAGCACGATCGGCTTGGTGCTCACGCCTTCGCTGGCCATGTCGAACAGCATGAAGGAAATGCCCTTATGCTTCTCGCTCTTGTCGGTCCGCGTCAGACAGAAAATCCAGTCGGCCTTGTCGGCATAGCTGGTCCAGATCTTCTGCCCGTTGATGACAAAATGATCGCCTTGGTCGACGGCGCTGGTTTGCAGCGAAGCCAGATCAGATCCCGACCCCGGCTCCGAATAGCCCTGGCACCAGCGAATTTCACCGCGCGCAATCGGCGGCAAGAAATGCTTTTTCTGCGCTTCGGTGCCGAAATGCAGCAGCGCGGGGCCGAGCATCCAGATGCCAAAGCTCGACAAGGGGGACCGGCATTTGAGTCTCGCCATTTCCTGTCCAAGGATTTTTGCTTCGGCCCGCGATAGCCCGCCGCCGCCATATTCTTTCGGCCAGTCGGGAACCGTCCAGCCTTTCGCGGCCATGATATCCAGCCATTCCTTTTGCCCCGGCTTGAACGTCGGATTGCGTCCGCCCCAGCAGGCATCACTTTCATCAACCATCGGCTGCCGCATCTCCGGCGGACAATTGGCCTCAAGCCAGGCGGCGGTCTCGGCGCGGAAGGTTTCCAGATCGGACATCACGAAATTCCTTTTAATTGCTCAATTAAAGTTCGACTATCATAATTGCGTGGATTGATTCAATGATTCCCTTGATCTGACACCAAAAATAATCGGAGAATCCGACGCGAAATTTTACCACCACCGGCCAGCCTTTTGGATTCCGTAACGGAAACGCGGATGGCCACTACAAGCGATTGACGCTCACCAGCATCACCGCTTTAATGAGAAAAAAAACGGGAGCGCAAGAGGATGCGATTTAAAGGCAAGACCGCCGTCATAACCGGCGGATCATCGGGCATCGGACGCAGCAGCGTCGAACTGTTTCTGCGCGAAGGCGCTACTGTGGTCATGGGCGATATCGACGACGCGCAAGGCACCGCAATGATGGCGGCGTTGGGCGAGAATTTTCTGTTCCAGAAATGCGATGTCACCCAGGAAGCCGAAATCAAGGCTCTGATGGACCATGCAGCGGAGCAGACCGGCGGCATCGATATCCTGTTCAACAATGCCGGAGTGGGCGGCCCACGTGCACCGATTGACGAGATCAGCGGCGACGACTGGGACTTTGCCATGGCGTTGCTGCTCAAATCCGTAGCCATGGGCATCCGCCACGCCGCGCCGCATCTCAAGCAACGGGGCGGAGGAGCAATCGTCAACACAGCATCAATCTGTGCTTTTCAAGCCGGCTATGGCCCGATTGCCTATTCGACCGCCAAGGCCGGGGTGTTGCATCTGACCAAGCTCGCCGCAGCCGAGCTCGCCCGATATAAGATCCGGGTAAACGCGATCTGTCCCGGATTCATCCAGACCAATATTTTCGCAGCGACAGTCGGTGCCAATGAACAGGAAACGCGGGACATAAATGCGGTTCTCGGACAGGCTGCTGCCCATGCGCAGCCGATCGGCCGTCCGGGCGTGCCTGACGATATTGCCGAAGCGGCCGCCTATCTGGCGTCCGATGCCGCTGGTTTTGTCACCGGCACCCATTTGCTGGTTGATGGCGGCATGCTTGTCGGCACTCAGGGCAGCTGGGATCCGGAAATACCCGGGATGCTTGATGCGATCCTGCCGGAGCATCTGCGTTGACGGTAACTTCGGACAAGCTGCCGCTCAAAACCAAGATTTTATATGGCTTTGGCGCCTCGGCTTACGGGATCAAGGATAACGGCTTTTCGGTTTTCCTGCTTTATTATTACAATCAGGTCGTCGGCATGCGCGCCGATGTCGTCAGCCTGGCGATTGCGATCGCTCTGTTCGTCGATGCTTTCGTCGATCCCCTGATTGGCCAGATGACGGATCGGACCAGAAGCCCGATCGGACGTCGCCACCCATGGCTTTACGGCGCGGCCTTTCCAATCGCGATCGCGTGGTTGCTGTTGTGGCACCCGCCCGAGGCCAGCGCCACGGTGCAGTTTTTCTATTTGCTGACGATGGCGATGCTGGTCCGGATCACCCTGTCCGCCTATGAAGTCCCGTCGCTTGCCCTGCTGCCGGAACTCAGCCGGGACTATCATGATCGCACCAGCACGTTGCGCTACCGCACCCTGTTCGGCTGGGCCAGCGGTCTCGGGATCATGGTACTCGCTTATGGAGTGCTGCTGGTGCCCAGCGAAACATATCCGGTCGGATTACTCAATGTGGATGGCTATTCCACGTTTGCCATCATCGGTGCCTGCATTATGGCGTTTGCGGTTCTGGTGTCGGCGCTCAGCACCCATAAAAGGATGGTCGGGCGCTACAAGGCCGAGATTGGCCAGCCGAAAACCGCCGAAGGTTTCTCGGAAATGCTGTCGGCCTTTCGTTTCAAGCCCTTTCTGTTGTTGATGTTCGCGGGCGTCTTCGCGTTTACCAATCAGGGCCTGTTATTCTCGATGACACCTTATCTGCTAACCCACGTCTGGGAATTCGGCTCGGCGGAGATGACCCTTTATTCTGCGGTTCTGTTCATCGGCGTCGTTATGGCATTCTTGCTGGTCACTCCGATCTCGAAAAGGTTTGGAAAACCCAACGGCGCTGCCTTTTTTACCATGTTCGCGGTGATCGCAGGCACCGCGCCATATTGGCTGCGCATGATTGATGCTTTTCCTGACCCCGGATCTCCCTTTCTGATCCCCATCCTTTTCACCTTGCTGGTCATCGGCATTGCGGCCGGCATCGCGGCGATGATCCTCACCATGTCGATGATGGCCGATGTGACGGATGCTTATGCTTTTGACGTTGGCAAGCGCACCGAGGGACTCTTCTCTTCGGGCATGTGGTTCATGCAAAAGATGGTCGGCGGCATGGGGATCTTGCTGTCCGGACTGATCATTTCCGCTATCCAATTGCCCGCACAAGCCGTACCCGGGAGCGTCGATCCGGCGATTGTCGACAATCTGGCGCTGATTTTCGTGTCGCTGGTCACCGTGATTGGACTTGCCGGGACATGGGCCTACACGCTATTTCCGCTCGGAGAGCAAGACCATAGCGAGCGTATATCGAAGCTGGCCGCGACAATGCCGAAGGTTAAATGACGATGCCGGAATCAAAAACTCGTTCGGCTTGGCGCTTTCGCTGTGGCAAAGCGACGCTGCCTCTGATAAGTTAATCGCATAGTTAAATTATAAGAACTAAGAAAAGGACTTGGGAATGGATTTCGATCTCACCGAAAAGCAGGAATATTGGCGCAACCGGGTACGCGAGCATATCGAGAATCATCTGCGCCCGCGCGTCGCTGATTTCCACGAGGAGGAATCAACCGGCGAACGCTGGAAGGTCCTGCAAGTGGTCGAGGAAGAGAAGAAGAAGGCCAAGGAAGCCGGCATCTGGAACCTGTTCATGCCGCCGTCCAACCCCAATCTCCCCCATGTCGATGACGCCTTCGAATTTGAAGGCCCCGGCCTGACCAATCTGGAATATGCGCTGTGCGCCGAAGAAATGGGCCGCGTCGGCTTTTCCTCCGAAGTGTTCAACTGCTCCGCCCCCGACACCGGCAATATGGAAGTGTTTCACCGCTACGGCACGCTGGAGCAGAAGGAACAATATCTCCGCCCGCTGATGAACGGTGAAATCCGCTCGGCCTTCCTGATGACCGAGCCCGCCGTTGCATCGTCCGATGCGACGAATATCGAGACCGCAATCGTCCGCGACGGCGACGAATATGTCATCAACGGCCGCAAATGGTGGTCGTCCGGCCTCGGCGACCCGCGCTGCAAGATAGCAATCGTAATGGGCAAGACCACATTCGAAGGCAGCCGCTATACGCAGCAGTCGCAGATTCTGATGCCGACCGATGCGCCCGGCGTGAATGTCATCCGTCACCTGCCGGTGTTCGGCTATGACGATGCCCCGCATGGCCATATGGAAGTCGAAATGAAGGACGTTCGCGTTCCCGCTTCCAATATCATCCTTGGTGAAGGGCGCGGGTTTGAAATCGCCCAGGGTCGCCTCGGACCCGGTCGCATCCATCACTGCATGCGCACCATCGGTGTCGCCGAAGAAGCGCTGGAGAAAATGGTCAAGCGGCTGCAGTCGCGTGTCGCTTTCGGCAAGCGCATTTCCGAATTCAGTGTCTGGGACGAGCGCGTCGCCCGTGCCCGGATCGACATCGACATGAGCCGTCTGCTCTGCCTGAAGGCGGCCGACATGATGGACAAGGTCGGCAACAAATATGCCAAGGCGGAAATCGCCATGATCAAGGTCCAGGCTCCGAACATGGCGCTGAAGATCATCGATGATGCGATTCAGGCCCATGGCGGCGGCGGCGTTTCCAACGATTATGGCCTGGCCAGCGCCTATGCCCATCAGCGGACCCTGCGGCTCGCCGATGGTCCGGATGAAGTGCACAATCGCACGATCGCCAAGATGGAATATGGCAAATATGCCGAAACCGCAGACGGCAGCAAGATGAAGGAAGATTTCTCATCCGGCGATCTGGCTGTTACCCGCTAGGAGCAGATAATGAAGGCAGCAGTACTGGTCGAAACGGGCAAACCGCTCGTTATCGAGGACGTTATCATCTCCAAACCAGGGCCGCATGAAGTGCTGATCCGGACGGCCGCCTGCGGGCTCTGCCATTCGGATCTGCATTTTATCGACGGTGCCTATCCGCATCCCCTGCCCGCCATTCCGGGTCACGAGGCGGCGGGCATTGTCGAGGCGATCGGCAGCGAGGTCCGCACGGTCGCGGTCGGCGATGCGGTGGTATCCTGCCTGTCGGCCTATTGCGGGCATTGCGAATTCTGCGTCTCCGGGCGGATGTCGCTGTGCCTCGGTGCCGACACAAGACGCGGTCCGGACGAAGCCCCGCGCATCACCCGGCCCGACGGGTCGACCGTGGGGCAGATGCTCAACCTGTCGGCCTTTGCCGAGCAGATGCTGATCCACGAACATGCCTGCGTACGGATCGATCCGGATATGCCGCTGGATCGCGCTGCGGTCATTGGCTGCGCGGTCACCACCGGTGCCGGGACCATCTTCAACGCCTGCAAGCTGACGCCCGGCGAGACCGTGGCTGTTGTCGGCTGCGGTGGTGTCGGTCTGGCAACGATCAACGCCGCCAAAATTGCCGGGGCCGGCCGGATCATTGCCGCCGACCCGATAAAGGAAAAGCGCGATCTGGCAATCAAGCTGGGCGCGACCGATGTCATCGACGCGTCGGCGGATGACGCGGCGGCCCAGATTATCGAACTGACCAAGGGCGGCGTCGATCATGCGATCGAAGCCGTGGGTCGTCCGGCCTCCGGCGATCTCGCCGTCGGTTCACTGAAGCGCGGCGGCACGGCAACGATCCTCGGCATGATGCCGCTCGATCACAAGGTTGGCCTGAGCGCGATGGACCTGCTTTCCGGCAAGAAATTGCAGGGCGTCCTGATGGGATCAAACCGCTTCCCGGTTGATATTCCGCGTCTGGTGGACTTCTATCTGCGTGGACTGCTCGATTTGGATAGCATTGTCGCTGAAACGATTCCGCTAGAGCAGATCAACGACGGTTTCGAGAAAATGAAAAAAGGTGATGCGGCGCGTTCCGTGATTGTCTTTAGCTAAAGGAAGAGGGACTTCCATGAATCCACAGGAAGATATGACCGGCACGATGGACGTTCCGGAGAAGGACAAGCTCGACGAAGCGGCACTGCAGAAATGGATGGAGGCCCATGTCGAGGGCTTTGCCGGGCCGATCAGCCTGAGCAAGTTCAAGGGCGGCCAGTCCAATCCGACCTACAAGATCGATACGCCGACCAGCTCCTATGTGTTGCGCAAGAAACCGTTTGGGAAATTATTGCCTTCGGCGCACGCGGTCGACCGTGAATTCCGGGTCATTGCCGGCCTTTATCCTGCCGGATTCCCCGTCGCAAAGCCCTATGGCCTGTGCGACGACGATAGCGTGATCGGCACGATGTTCTATATCATGGGAATGGCCGACGGCCGGACCTTCTGGGACGGCACGCTGCCGGACAGCAATCCGGAGGAACGGCGCGCGATCTATTTCGAGATGATCGACACGCTGGCGCTGCTGCACAGCTATGACCCGGACGCGCTGGGACTGGAGAAGCACGGCAAGCCCGGCAATTATTGCGAGCGCCAGATTTCGCGCTGGACCCAGCAATATCGACTGTCCGAGCTGCAGGTAATTCCGGAGATGGACAAGCTGATCGAGTGGCTGACCAAGACCATCCCCGAACAGAAAAGCTTTGGCATCGTCCATGGCGATTACCGGCTCGACAATATGATTTTTGCCCATGATGAGCCCAAGGTTATAGCGGTGCTCGACTGGGAACTCTCGACCCTCGGCGATCCGATTGCGGATTTCGCTTATTGGCTGATGGCCTATGAAATGGAACCCGAGGGCCGCAGCGGCCTGAAGGGCGTCGACCTGGCCGCGCTCGGCATTCCCTCCCGCGACGAAGCCATTGCCCGCTATTGCGAAAAATCCGGCATGGCCGAGCTGCCCCCGATGGACTGGTATCTGGCCTATAATCTTTTCCGCATTGCTGCTATTCTGCAGGGCATTCAAAAGCGGGTTGCCGACGGCACGGCCAACAGCGCCGCCGCCGCCGAAATGTCGGATCGGGTGACCCCCTTGGCACAAGCCGGTTGGGAAGCCGCAAAACGCGCAGGAGCGTAATATGGACCTCAAGGACAAAGTCGCGATCATCACTGGCGCCGGCAGCGGGATTGGCCGCGCGGCGGCCCTTTTGTTTGCCGAGCATGGTGCCAAAGTCATCGCCAGCGATGTCACCGATGCGGTCGAGGAAACGGCGAAAGGTTCGGAAGGCAATATCATCGCGATCAAGGCGGATGCCGGATCGGAAGGCGATGTTGAAATGCTGGTGGAAGCCGCCGAACAACGTTTTGGCGATCTGCATGTCTTCTTTGCCAATGCCGGTATCGGTGGCGGCTTCGAGGGGATTTTCGACAGCAGCGTCGCCGAGTGGCAGGAAGTGCTGCGGGTCAATCTGATCGGACCGTTTCTGGCCTGCAAATATGCCGGCAAGGTGATTGCGGAAAGCAAGCATGGCGGATCGATCATCTGCACCGCCAGCGTCGCCGGGATAAGATCCGGCGCGGGCGGCCCAGCCTATTCGGCGTCCAAAGCCGGCGTGATCAATCTGGTCAAGGTCGCCTCGCAGCAATTCGCGACGTCCAATGTCCGCTGCAACGCGATTTGCCCGGGCATCACCGAAACCGGCATGACCCAGTTCATCTATGACAAGGCGCGCGAAAAGGGCAAGGAAGATCGGCTCGGCTATCTCAACCCGCTGCGCCGCGGCGCCTCTCCGATGGAAATGGCAGAGGTCGCTTTGTTCCTCGCCTCCGATCGCTCATCCTATGTCAACGGACAGGCGATTGCCGTTGACGGCGGCCTGAGCGCATCGCACCCCGTTACCCGGCAGGAATTTGGCCGAACCGCGGTCTAAAATGGGGGCCTAGTTGGCGAAGGCGAGTTCGCCGTCGCCGATCTGAACGAAGTCCACCCGGCCATCGCTGGCACCACAGAGGAAGCTGCGCTCGGCGCTATTCGCCAATTCGCCTTCTACTCGCCAGCCAGCGCCGTCGCGGACCACCGATTCGATGGCGGATACGCGTGCATCCCGACCAGCCTGCCGTTCAGCGGCATTGGAACAGACATTGATCGCCGATTCCATATCACCGGTTCCTCTGTCGTATCTATCATTGTCGCGCGTGTCGGCACGCCGATCATCATAGCGCGCGTTTTCATTGCGATAGTCGCGATCTTCATAGCGCCGGTCACGATTGTTTTTTGACGCCGCGCTGGCAATGGCAGCAATCCCGCCGATCACCAATATGCCAGCGAGAACGTCACCGCCGCTGATCCCATCGCGGTGGCGACGATGTCCACGGTAACCCCGGTAGCCGCGATATTCGCCCCAGCCTTGTGCCGTATCACGGGCGGAATTCCAGCCGAGCACGCTCGCATCAATCGGCGTGGCAATAGCGGCTCCGCTATGGATTGGCGCCGCCATGGCTGGCGAAATTCCTGAACATATCAATGCGGTGGAAGCTGCTAGAGCCGAAAATCTGGTCATTCTGGTCATCCGAGATACCCCTATCAAGCGCAGGTTTCATTCCTGAAAACCTGCAATGGCATGAATGGTAGTGGGTCCAGCCTGTCACCAGGCTGAACCATTATTGTTTGTTCAAATTCGGGCATCGCGATTAGCGGCGGCTATAGTTGAGCCCGCTAAACTGGACATCGCTCACCCGGTTGCCTTCGATATAGCAGGTGAAATTGCCCTTGTCCGCGTTGCGAGATCTCTGATAGCGCCCCCGATTCTGTTCAACCAGAATCCTGCCCTTGACCCGATAGCCATAGCGTGTCCGGTCAATATCGCGGATGTCGGTGACGTTCGCCCGGCCATAGTTGCTGGCTCCGCTCTCAGCAGCCCGTACGCAGCGATTCACTGCCTGGCGCTGGCCGATCTGGCGATAACTATTGCCAAAACGGGATTCCGAATAACGATCATTTCCGTAACGGTCGTTGCCGTAGCGGTCACCACGATAATCATTATCGCGATATCCGCGATCCTTGTTGCCGGAGCTCGCGATCGCTGCGATCGCACCGATAATTGCTACGCCGGCGATAACTTCGCCAGCACTCGGTCCGCCATTATGGCCGTCACGGGCCATTGCGGGGGTTGCAGAAACGGCCATTGCAGCAGCAGCGGTTCCAACAAGAGCTTTGTTTAACTTGTTCATGTCCACTTTCCTTTCACACTGCCCGAAACCATTTTCCCGAGCTTGCGAAGCCCTTCTAGCTAACCGGGCTTGAGTGGAGACTGAACTGACTCGACAGCCTTTGTTCATAAAAACATCTATTTTTATGAACAAAGGCTGTCGGAGCGACGATTATCCGCGACTTTTCCGCCACCGCTGGCGTAATCCATAAACGACCGAGTTGGCCGGGTGCGGTTATTTTCCCGCTGGCGCGGGATTAATTCCCCGGTGCGAGACCGATCGCGTGCGCCAAAAAGGCATAGATCTCGGAATATTCCTCAATCAGCTTGTCCGTCGGCTTGCCGCTGCCATGGCCAGCGCGGGTCTCGATCCGGATCAGATGCGGGGCGTCGCCCGTGTCCAGCGCCTGCAATCTTGCGGTATATTTGAAGCTATGGCCAGGAACCACCCGGTCATCGGTATCAGCGGTGGAAACAATCAAGGCCGGATAGTCCACGCCGTCCTTGATATTGTGGTAGGGCGAATAGCCAAGCAGCGTCTTGAAGTCCTGCTCCTTGTTCGGATAACCATAATCGTCAACCCAATAACGGCCCGCGGTGAACCGGTCAAAGCGCAACATATCCATCACCCCGACCGCAGCATGGCCTGCGGTAAACAGATCAGGGCGCTGGTTCATGACAGCACCGATCAACAGCCCGCCATTCGACCGGCCTTCAATTGCCAGACCGTCTGCCGGCGTGATGCCCTGACTGATCAGATATTCGCCAGCGGCGATAAAATCGTCGAAGACATTCTGCTTGTTCTGCAAACGGCCAGCGTCATGCCATAACTTGCCATATTCGCCGCCACCGCGCAGGTTGGCCGAGGCGAACACGCCGCCCGCTTCGACCCAGGCCATCCAGGCCGGCTTATATTGCGGCAATACGGAAATATTGAACCCGCCATAACCGTAAAGCAACGTTGGCGCGCCGTCGGAAAGATTCTGGCCCTTCTTGTGCACCAGAAACATCGGTATCCTGGTGCCGTCCTTGCTCTGGTAAAAGCGCTGGGTGACTTCTACCGCTGCAGGATCAAATGGAAGCGACGGTTCGGCCCAGACTGTCGGCTCCGACGATGGCTCGTAACGGAAAACCGTGGTGGGCCGGTTGAAGCTTTGAAAGGTGAAAAAACCTTCATCGCTCTTGATCGAACCGCTGAGGCTACCCACTTGGCCCGGTCCGGGCAGGTCGAGCGCGCCCAGCGCCTTGCCGTCCAGATCGAATGTGGAAAGCTGGCTTTTGGCATCGACAAGATAGCTGATCACCAGCCGGTCGCCGACAATCATCGCGCCATCAATCACCGCGTCGCTCTCCGCAACCAGCTCGGTGAATTCCGGGACATCCGCGCTGAGGTCGGTTTTGACCACGCGCAACCGCGGGGCATCCTTGTTGGTGATGAAATATAATGTTTCGCCAACACCGTCGATCAGCCGCCAGTCATTTTCAAATCCGCTGACCAGCTTGCGCGTTTCCAGCTTGGGTGCATCCACCTTGATCAGCGTGATTTCATAGCGGTCATCGGTACCGGAGGAGGATGTGATCACCACCCATTCCTTGTCCGAGGTCAATTGCGCACTGTGATTGAGCTCCGGCTGCTCCGGCGTTGCATAGACTTTGGTGTCCTTCGCCTGCTCATTGCCAATCAGGTGCAAATAGACGGCATGATCCGCGTTCAACGACTGAAAGGCCGCGCCCTCTTCCGGCTCGGGAAAGCGGGAATAGAGAAAACCGACATTGTTGGGCAACCATGCCAGGTCGGTGAATTTGGCCCATTCGATCGTGTCCGATTGAACTTCGCCGGTCGCCACATCAAGCACCTTCAGCGTGCGCCAGTCGGAACCGCCATCCTGAATCGCATAAGCGATCAGACTGCCGTCACCGGACGCTTTCCAGCCGGCCAGCGCTGTAGCCCCGTCGTCCGACCAGGTAGCCGGGTCAATCAGCGCCCGTTCTTCGCCATCTGCGCCGTCGCGGACATAAAGCACCGCCTGATTCTGACCACCGCTCTTGCGTTCATAGAAATATTTGCCGCCGGCCTCTTCCGGATTGCCCAGATCGTCATAATCGAACAATTCTGTCATCGATTTCGCCAGCGCTTCGCGTTCGTCCAGCTTTTCGAGATAGGCATTGGTGACCGCATTCTCCGCCCTGACCCATTCCGCGACCTCGGGATCTTCGCGCACGTCATTTTCAAGCCAGCGATAGGGATCGGCAACATATTCGCCAAATTGCTCGTCGACCACATCAACGGTCTTGGTTTCCGGATAGGTCAGCGAAGTTTCCTTATTTTCATGCTGTGCAGCGTGCACCGGTGAACTCACGGCCAATCCCGCGGCCAATGTCAAAAAGGTCAGATTACGCATGCACACCTCAGCAAAAAGAAAAGAGGCCGCAAGCTTATCGCTCACGGCCTCTATTATCAATTGAAACTGTTATGAGAATGAAGCGGCTCAGGCCTCTTCGTATTCACCCTCAGCATTCTGATCCGGACCGCTGTCCTGACCCTTGGCGTCAACGTCGCGGTCGACCAGCTCGATGATCGCCATCGGCGCGGCATCGGAGCCACGGAAACCGGCGCGGATGATGCGGGTGTAGCCGCCACTGCGTTCAGCGTAGCGATCGGCGAGAACCTCGAAAAGTTTCTTTTCCTGAGTCTCGTCCATCAGACGCGAATGGGCAAGACGACGGTTGGATAAGCCACCGCGTTTGCCAAGCGTGATCAGTTTTTCAACAACCGGACGCAATTCCTTGGCTTTCGGAACAGTGGTCAAAATCTGTTCGTGCTTGATCAGGGCCGCAGCAAGGTTCTTCAGCAGAGCCTGACGGTGGGCACCGGACCGCTGCATACGGCGGCCCTTCATTCTATGACGCATATTCTATACTCCGTTCGTTAAGGGGCCGTATCAGGTACCCCGCAGCAGGTTGACTTAAGGAGCAACCCATTACCCGTATTCGTTTGTCATGAGCCTGTCGAAGATCGCTTCTCATCGGAGAAACGTGGTTCGACAAGCTCACCACCAACGGTCAATCAATTAGCCCAAAAGCTCTTGTTCAAGCTTCTTGGCCATTTCTTCGATATTTTCAGGCGGCCATCCAGGGATGTCCATGCCCAGACGCAGACCCATGCTCGACAGCACTTCCTTGATTTCGTTCAAGGACTTGCGGCCGAAGTTCGGGGTGCGCAGCATTTCGGCTTCGGTCTTCTGCACGAGATCGCCAATATAGATGATATTGTCGTTCTTGAGGCAGTTGGCGGAACGGACGCTGAGTTCCAGTTCGTCGACCTTCTTGAGCAGGTAACGGTTGAGCTGGTTGGCATCGCTTTCTGCCTGGCTCTGCTGAGCGGCCATGCCGATCGGCGAGGACACCTGTTCCAGCGCTTCTTCGAAATGTACGAAAAGCTGCAACTGGTCCTGCAAAATGCGGGCAGCATAAGCAATCGCGTCTTCCGGGCTAACCGTACCATCGGTTTCGATGGTCAGGTTCAGCTTGTCAAAATCGAGTTCCTGTCCAACGCGGGCGTTGTCGACCTTGTACGAGACCTGACGGACCGGCGAATAGAGCGAGTCAATTGGAATCAAGCCAATCGGCGCGTCGGCGGGACGGTTGGCGACGGCAGGAACATAGCCCTTGCCGACATTGACGGTCAGTTCCATGTTGAGCGAAGCGCCTTCGTCGAGATGGCAGATCACCAGTTCCGGGTTCATGATTTCGATATCGCCGGAGACCGCAATGTCGCCAGCCTTGACTTCCGCAGGGCCGGTGGCGGAGAGCTGCAGACGCTTGGCGTCTTCGCTTTCCATTTTCAGAGCGATCTGCTTGATGTTCAGAACGATGTCTGTCACATCTTCCCGAACGCCTGGCAGCGACGAAAATTCGTGCAGGGCATTTTCGATCTTGATCGAGGTCACTGCCGCACCCTGAAGCGAGGACAGAAGCACACGGCGCAGCGCGTTGCCCATGGTCAGGCCAAAACCGCGTTCCAGAGGTTCAGCGATGAAAGTCGCCTTGCGCTTCGGATCACCGCCGGGCTTGATGTCGAGGACGTTGGGCTTCTTCAGTTCTTGCCAGTTCTTCATATTGACAGTCATGGACTTCCCCTAGTGGTTCAAAGAGCGGCTGTGGACGTCATCACCGCTCTGAATTTTAAAAATTGGAACCGGCCAAGTGGCCGTCCCGGAAACTCGAGCAGTTTAGACGCGGCGCCTTTTCGAGGGGCGAACACCGTTATGCGGAATGGGTGTCACATCACGGATCGAGGTGATCGTGAAGCCAACAGCCTGAAGCGCACGAAGGGCGGATTCACGACCGGAACCGGGACCTTTCACTTCGACTTCCAGTGTCCGCACACCATGGTCAGCCGCTTTCTTGCCAGCGTCTTCCGCTGCTACCTGAGCAGCATAAGGTGTCGACTTGCGGGAGCCCTTGAAACCCATCATACCAGCGGAGGACCAGCTTATCGCATTGCCCTGGGCATCGGTGATGGTGACCATCGTATTGTTAAACGTGGCGTTGACGTGTGCTACGCCTGCCGAAATATTTTTGCGCGCACTTTTCTTTATGCGCTGCGGTTCGCGTGCCATGTGATCAATTCCTACCTAATATCTTGAAGATACTTATCCGAAGACAAGTCTTATTTCTTTTTGCCAGCAATCGCCTTGGGCTTGCCTTTGCGGGTGCGCGCATTGGTATGCGTACGCTGTCCGCGAACCGGCAGGCCTTTACGGTGACGCAGGCCGCGATAGCAGGCCAGATCCATCAGACGCTTGATGTTCATTGCAACTTCACGCCGCAAATCACCTTCAACCGTATGTTCGGCATCAATCGTTTCACGAATGTGCAAAATTTCCTGATCGGTGAGGTCCTGAACCCGGCGGGCCGGATCAATCTTCAATTTTTCAACAATTTCAGCCGCAGCGGTGCGTCCGATACCGTGAATGTAGGTAAGCGCAATGATTACGCGCTTGTTAGTTGGGATATTTACCCCAGCAATACGTGCCAATATTTTTCTCCATGCTCCACAGGTACCGATTCGCCGGACCTATCTCATAGCCAAGTCGCTAAAAACACACCCAAAACGCACAAAACCAGCGCGCACCACAAAGGGCGCTGCCGGTTCAATTCGGTTTCGAATAAGGGGTATTTAGGTGCTGTTGGCACTGGTGTCAAGCGCGGAAGAATGCGCCATTTGGACGAGAACGACGTTGTTCGCAAAACCAATGCGGCGTATTGATCATCAATCGGGTTAAACAGCACGGTCAGGAGACCGCCCCCATTCCTTGCCGCTAATGGTATCGGTATTCGGAGCGCTGGTCAAAGGACTATCTGGTGAACACAAAATCGGCAACGCCACCTTTCCGAGAAGCCATCAGCGTCTACACGAAAATCGGTTTTCTGAGTTTTGGCGGGCCAGCAGGCCAGATCGCGTTGATGCACCGGGAACTGGTCGCGGAACGCGCCTGGATCAGAGAAGATCAATTTCTCAGCGCGCTAAACTTTTGCAACCTGCTGCCCGGGCCCGAAGCACAGCAACTCGCGACCTGGATGGGATGGCGGCTGCACGGAACGAGAGGCGGAATCGCGGCAGGCATGCTATTTGTGCTGCCCGGCGCGCTGGTCATGCTCGCTCTTTCGATACTTTATGCTTTCGCCGCCAACCTCGCGTGGTTTGAAGCGCTGTTCCTTGGCATCAAGGCTGCGGTTCTGGCGATTGTCCTTCAGGCGCTGCTCCGCATCGCGCGCCGGTCCCTGAACACCACATTCAAGAAAGCGGTCGCTGTATCGGCATTTATCGCGCTCTTTCTGATCGCCCTGCCTTTCCCGCTGGTCGTTCTCGGTGCGGGTCTGCTTGGCACAATGGTAGCCTTCATTCATCCGAAATGGCTTGCGCTAGGCTCGGACAATCACAACGCCACGCTATCATCACGACGACCTTGGCGCGAAACCTGGGCTGCTATCGGAATATGGGGATCAATCTGGGCCGCGCCGATGCTGCTCATTCTGCTAACCCTTGGCCAGGACCATGTGCTTTGGCAGATCGGCCAGTTCTTCTCGCAGCTGGCCGTGGTGACTTTTGGCGGTGCCTATGCCGTGCTCGCCTATATGGCGCAGGAAGCGGTCAACGGATATGGCTGGTTGCAGCCGGGTGAGATGGCTGACGGACTGGGGCTCGCGGAAACCACTCCGGGTCCGCTGATCATGGTCACCCAGTTCGTCGGCTTTCTTGCGTCATTCCGGACACCGGAACCGTTTTCGCCAATTATTGCGGGGATCTTGGGCGCGCTGGTGACCACCTGGGTCACCTTCGCCCCCTGCTTCCTGTGGATCTTTGCCATCGCTCCATGGATAGAACGGCTCCAGAACGCGCGATGGCTGACTGGCGGTCTGGCGGCGATAACAGCCGCCGTCGTCGGTGTGATTGCGAATCTGACGATTTGGTTCGCGCTGCACGTCTTGTTCGTTGAGGTAGAACGATGGCAGGCCGGCCCCTTCCATTTTGACATTCCGCAATGGACAAGTCTCGACTGGCGCGCTGCGGCGCTATCGCTTTTCGCCATGGTTCTTATTTTCAGCTTCCGCTGGAACGTGCTAAAAACACTGGGACTGCTGGCGATTGGCGGACTTATATTGGGATATGTGCGTTAGACGGTCTGCAAATTGCCTTGCGCTTTATCAAAAATCGTCATCTTTGTTGATTGGAACGCGGGGGAAATCAATGACCAATCGAAACAAGAATGATCTGTTCGAAATAGCCGGGCAAACCGTTGCGCCCGGCAAGATCGGCGATATTGCCATTCCGGTCAGCGACCTTTCCGCCGGGATGCAGGCCAATATGGTGGTGCGGGTGTTTCACGGCAGGCGCACCGGACCGACGATTTTTGTCAGCGCGGCGATCCATGGCGATGAGATCATCGGTACCGAGATCATCCGGCGGGTGATGAAGAAGCTGAAGCAGACCCGCATGTCCGGCACCGTGATCTTCGTACCTGTGGTCAATATGTTCGGCTTTATCACCCACAGCCGCTACCTGCCCGACCGCCGCGATCTCAACCGGTCCTTTCCGGGAACCGAAAAAGGCTCGCTGGCATCGCAACTCGCCAATATCTTCTCGACCGAGATCATCAATCATTGCTCCCTGGGCATCGATATTCACAGCGCCGCGCAACACCGCTATAATCTCCCCCAGATCCGCATCGAATCGGGCAATCCGGAACTCAAGGAGCTGGCTCTGGAATTTGGGCCGCCGGTTGTCATAGAAGCAGAATTGCGCCCCGGTTCGCTGCGCGCGCTGGCCAGAGAAGCCGGCGTCGACATGCTGTTGATGGAAGCCGGTGAAGCGCTGCGGTTTGACGAATTTTCGGTGTTGACCGGGGTCAACGGTATCTTGCGGGTGCTGAAAAAGCTCGAGATGATCGACACCAAACGCCTCGGCAAACGCGGCGCACCACCCGCACAGGCAACCCGCACGGTCTGGTTGCGTTCTAGCCGGGGCGGCATTTGCCGGCTGATTTCGCCCTCTGGAACCAAGGTCCACAAGGGCGACACCGTTGCCTGCATCAGCGATATTTTTGGCGACGGAGAAGATGCAATCCTCTCCCCTGTTGACGGGATTGTAATCGGCCACAGCAACCTGCCGGTCGTCAATCAGGGCGACGCTCTGCTCCACATCGCGGAAGTGAGGGTATTCGATACCGTGGGAGATCGGCTGGGAAAAATCGAGGATGCGATTACCAGCAATCAGCTGCTGGACGAGGATGAGGTGATTTAGGGACCGTGCACGGGAACGGAGTCCCGCAATCGAACTGCCCCCATCCAAATCAAGTCAAGCTCCGACGATCGGCACACAGACGCAAGGCAAGGTTTCGCCGACCGTCCTATTTGCCTCCGCAGTAACCCGGAGATTCGGGCCCGATCATCACCCCTTGCCGCGCGTCTTCGTCTTGCCGGGCTGGGCATTTTTCTCGATAAATTCGATGATCTGGCCAGCGACATCCTTGCCGGTGGCATTTTCGATGCCTTCGAGGCCCGGCGAACTGTTCACCTCCATGATCACCGGACCATGATTGGATCGCAGCATGTCGACGCCGCATACGTTCAGCCCCATATGCTTCGCGGCGCGCAAGGCGGTGGAACGCTCTTCCGGCGTGATTTTTACGATCTGGGCGCTGCCGCCGCGATGCAGGTTGGAGCGGAAGTCGTCCGCTGCGCCGGTGCGCTTCATCGCGGCAACCACCTTGCCACCCACAACCAGCGCCCGGATATCGGTGCCGCCAGCTTCCTTGATGAATTCCTGAACCAAAATATTCACATTGGCACCGCGAAAGGCCTCAATCACGGACTTGGCGCTCGACATGGTCTCGGCGAGAACCACGCCAATACCCTGGGTGCCTTCCAGAAGCTTGATGACCACCGGCGGCCCATTGACTGCCCGGATGATCTCTTCCGCCTGCTTGGGATCGTTGGCATAAGCGGTAAGCGGCAGGCCCAGTCCGTATTTTGCAAATATCTGCATCGACCGCAACTTGTCGCGGCTCCGGCCAATGGCAACGCTCTCGTTGAGCGGCCAGACCCCGGCCATTTCAAATTGGCGCACCACCGCGGTGCCATAGTTGGTGATCGACGCGCCAATGCGCGGGATTACCGCGTCATAACCTTCCAATGTATCGCCATTATAGGTGATCGTTGGTCGGTGGCTGGCGATATTCACGGTGCAGCGGGTAGTATTCAATATGTCGAGCGTATGTCCGCGATCCTCGGCAGCCTCTACCAGGCGTTTATGCGAATAGAGGTTCGGATTACGGGCAAGCATGGCGATTTTCATAAATTATCTTTCCTCGTGCCGCCCCAGCATCCAGCGCTTGGCGCTGTTGACGAGAAAGCCCCGCTTTAGCGCCCGGCGCCCTATCAGGACCGGAAATCTCATCGACTGCCGATTGGCAAGTGTCATATGACCTACCCATTCGAGCGGTCCTAGTTTCATGACTGTCTCTATCACATAACGGGTTTGCATGACACCATTGCTACTTTTTATGCGGCGCTGGCCGTAGACCCGCGCTTCGCAATGATAGTCGGGAGTGCCGGATCCCATCGGGATCGTAAATTGCACAAATTGCTGGCCATCTTTTTCAAACGGCTTGATCCGGGTGGCGTGGAGCGACGACGTCGCTGCACCTGTATCGACCTTGGCATGAAGGTTACTCACGCCAAATTCGGGCAAGTCAATAAGCTCGCACCACCCGATTTCGCACGGCTCCTTGAGCTTCTTGGGGAGCGGTTTAACCTTCGGGATATTTGATTGCGCCATCGGCCAATGATCTGGCCGATGGCGCTTTCTTGCGCAAGATAATTATAATCTAGACGACACCGTAAGCCAGCATGGCATCGGCCACTTTCTTGAAGCCCGCGATATTGGCGCCCTTCACATAGTCGACATAGCCGTCGCCCTGGTCGCCATATTCGACACATTTGCCGTGAATGCCTTCCATCAGATCGGTCAGCATCTCGCCGAGCCTTTCATGGTTCCAGCTGATCCGCTCCGCATTCTGGCTCATTTCGAGACCGGACACGGCGACGCCGCCAGCATTGGCAGCCTTGCCAGGACCGTACATGATCTTGGCATCATGGAAGACATGGACCCCTTCCAGCGTCGTCGGCATGTTCGCGCCTTCCGACACGGCTATCACGCCATTGCTGACCAGTTCCTTGGCTTCTTCTTCGTTCAGCTCATTCTGGGTCGCGCAGGGCAATGCCAGGTCACAGGGCACGCTCCACGGGCGCTTGCCTTCATGATAGGATGCTCCGGTGAAATGATCGGTATAATCGCTGATCCGGCCCCGCGTGTGGGTTTTATGATGTTTGACCCAGTCGATCTTGTCCTGATCGATACCGTCGGGATCGTGAATGAAACCGCCGCTGTCGGAAAGCGTCAATACCTTGCCGCCCTGTTTGACAATCTGCTCGGCCGCATGGGTGGCGACATTGCCGGATCCGGAAATGACCGCCGTCTTGCCCGCAATGGCGTCATTGCGATGCTTCAGCATATTCTCCATGAAATAGACCGCGCCGTAACCGGTGGCTTCGGGCCGCATCTGCGAGCCGCCATATTCGAGGCCCTTGCCGGTCAGCACGCCTTCCCAGCGATTGGTAATCCGCTTGTACTGGCCAAACATATAACCGATCTCGCGCCCGCCCACACCGATGTCACCAGCAGGGACATCCGTGTCCGGGCCGATATGACGGTAAAGTTCGGTCATGAATGACTGGCAGAAGCGCATGACTTCGGCATCGGACTTGCCCTTGGGGTTAAAGTTCGCACCGCCCTTGCCGCCGCCCATTGGCAGTCCGGTCAGCGCGTTTTTGAACGTCTGCTCGAAGGCGAGAAATTTCAGCACGCTTTCGGTGACGCTGGGGTGGAAACGAATGCCGCCCTTGTAAGGGCCGATGGCGTTATTATTCTGAATACGGAAGCCGCGCTGCACACGAATGCAGTGATTGTCATCTTCCCAGCAAACCCGGAAGGATACCACCCGGTCGGGTTCGGCGATGCGCCGCAAGATCTGTGCGCTGTGATAGGCTTCCTTATCTTCGATAAAATCAAAAATATCCATCGCAACTTCTTGAACCGCCTGAACAAATTCAGGTTGGCCCGGATTGCGCTTCTTGACGCCTTCCATGAATGTTGGAAAATCTACATGATCGGAAACGGCCATTATATACCCCTCAATTATTGTATATCAGCGCGACCCGATTATCGCTGTCAACTTCCTCGAGTCGGCAACGGGTATTAAGCCTTCATAGAACCATTCAATGGCGTTGGTAAAGCGTTGCGAGCGAGCGGGAATCAACCCTGATCGGGTTCTTCGGCGGCACCGCTTTCGTCGCTGTCATCCGGATCAGACGAACCGCCTTGCCCATCGGCGTCCGGCGCTCCCGGTCCGTCAAACAGGGCAGATAGGCGAGCCAATTGCTCACCGATCACGCCATCTACAGCCGGGGCGATCTGATCCACCGGGAATTCCATATAGCCGCCCACTTTGTAGGTAAAACGAGCTACCGTCTTTTCGCCTTCCGGCTGGAGCTGCATGGTCAGCGTACCGACGACCGCTTCGCTCTGGAGCGGTCCCAAGGCACCGGACAGACGGAGCATCTTGTTGTTATGGGCATAAATCACGCGCATGTGCTGCACGCTGCCATCCGACGCCTTTATATTATCCGCTGACGTGGTCCGGATGAGTTCGCAAAAACAGCCACCAGCCTGCGGCACAAGATAGAAATTTTCCGCATTGCCGGTCCAGCTGTGATCACCGTTCCAATAGCGCGCCGGGGCAATCATCGCTTTCCAGACCGCCTCCGTGTCACCGGCAATCACCGTTTGATGCCGGACGGTAAAGCCATTGTCTGCGGTATTGGTTACTTCGGCCTGAGCAGCAGTCACGCTGCATAGCGCTGCCATTCCCAAAATTGCGTGAAATGTCAGCTTAGCCATGAGCGTATCTCCTGTTAAATTGGTTCAGAGCGACAGAACCGCCTCAATAGCGTCATTGACCTCCGCCATGCTGCCCATGCCGTCCACTTTGCGCACGATTCCGCGCGCCTCGTAGATTGGAAGAATTGGCGCTGTCTTGGCGCGATATTCCTGCATCCTTGTGCGCACGGTCTCCTCATTATCATCCGGACGCCGCTTGAACTCGGTAGATCCGCACACATCGCAGACGCCAGCCACAGCAGGCTGCTTGAATGTATCGTGATAGCCTGCGCCGCATTTGCCGCAAGTGAACCGGCCGGTGATCCGCTCAACCAGCGCGTCTTCGTCAACGGCAAGCTCAATCACATAAGAAAGGACCCGGTTTCGTTCGGCCAGGATCTCGTCCAGAGAAGTGGCCTGCGCGGCTGTCCGGGGATAGCCGTCAAAGATGACGCCCTGATCGGGACCGAGCTCATCCAGCTTGTCGCCGATAATGCCCGAGACCACCTCATCGGGGACCAATTCGCCCGCGTCCATCAAAGCCTTGGCCTTGAGACCAACTTCGGTGCCGGCTTTCACCGCCGCCCGGAGCATATCGCCCGTCGACAGCTGGACCATGCCGTGCTCATCTTCGAGACGGCCCGCCTGAGTCCCCTTCCCGGCGCCCGGCGGCCCCAACAAGATGATGTCCATACGATTACCCCCGTGATGATGGAAAGATTCTAGCGTCGAATTGGCGAGCTTGGACGTTAGCGCTTGCGCCGTCCACCCTTGAGCTTCGCTTTCTTGAGCAAATCGCCATATTGCAGCGCCAGCAGATGGCTCTGAATCTGGGTCACCGTGTCGATCGTCACATTGACGACGATCAACAGGCTGGTGCCGCCAAGAAAGAAAATCGGAAGGTTTGTTTGTGCCATAACATATTCCGGCAGCACACAGACCAGAGCGAGATAGGCCGCGCCGACCACGGTGATCCGGGTAAGCACATAATCAAGATAATCGGCGGTGTTCTTGCCTGGCCGGATGCCCGGGACGAAGCCGCCATTCTTCTTCAGATTTTCAGCCGTCTCTTCCGGATTGAAAACAACCGCCGTGTAGAAGAAACAAAAGAAGATGATGCCAGCAGCATAAAGCGCCATGTAAAGCGGCTGGCCGTGCGCCAGATATTGATTGAGCATGATGACAAAATCACCAAAGGCGGTTTCTCCGGCTGTCGCGCTGCCCGCAAACTGGCTTACCGTCAGCGGCATCAGCAACAGCGAGGAGGCAAAGATCGGCGGGATAACGCCTGCTGTATTCACTTTCAGCGGCAAATGGCTGCGATCCGCCTGCATCACACCATTTTGTGTGGCGCGCTTTGGATATTGGATCAGCACCCGGCGCTGAGCGCGCTCCATAAAGCTGATGAACAGTACCAGACTGACAACCATCACAATCAAACCAACAATCGTAAGAGCGCTGATGGAACCGGTCCGGCTGCCTTCCATGAGGTTGCCGACAAAAGTAGGCATCTGGGCGACGATGCCGGCCATGATGATCAGCGAGATACCATTGCCGATCCCGCGACTGGTGATCTGTTCACCCAGCCACATCAGGAAGAGGGTTCCGCCAACCAGGCTGATAACCGCGCCGACGCGGAACATGTAGCCGGGCTCGACGACCGCCTGCAACCCCGACTGGGACGCGAAGCTTTCAAGGCCAACGGCGATGAAATAGCCCTGAACAGCGGTCAGGCCGACCGTGCCATAGCGGGTATATTGATTGAGTTTCTTGCGGCCCGCTTCGCCTTCTTTTTTGACGGCGGCCAGAGTTGGTGACAATGCAGCGGCGAGCTGGACGACGATCGATGCGGTAATATAGGGCATGACGCCCAGGGCAATCAAACTCATCCGCTCGAGCGATCCGCCGGAAAATGTATTGAAAATATCGAGTACACCGCCACGGGTCTGATCGTACAGATCAGCCAGAACGACCGGGTCGACACCCGGCAGCGGCACAAAGCTCAGCAAACGGAAAATGATCAGCGCGCCAAGCGTAAACCAGATGCGTCTGCGCAGTTCCGTAGCTTCGCCAAATTTCGCCAGGTTTAGATTGGCTGCGACCTGATCGGCTCTTGATGCCATGCTTGACTTCCCTGCCCACTATTAGTTTGCAACGCGCCCCTGCGGAGGCAGAGGCCCATCTCCAACTATTGCGTCCTGTTGCAATCTCCGGAGATGAATACCCGCTTTTGCGGCTATGCAACCCGCCCCATATCGGATGTTAGTGCATCAAAAACAAGGGGCCAGAAAAAGAGGCGCTAAAACTAGCGCCTCTCGAAGATCAATCGTTCTTTTTCGCCTTGTTCGCGGCTTTTTTCTCACGGGCAGGCTTGGAAGCAACGGCCTTTTTCTCGCCCTTCGGACGGCGTTCGCCGCCTGCGGGAAGGATTTCTACCTTGCCGCCAGCTTTTTCAACCGCTGCAACAGCGGCTTTCGAAGCGCCGGCGACGGTGATCGTGATTTTGGCGGTCAATTCGCCTTTGGCGAGCAGCCGGACGCCGTCCTTGCCGCCGCGGGCCAGGCCAGCAGCTTTGAGGGTTGCGTGATCGATGGTGCCTTTGCCATCGAGGCTCTTGCTGTCGATGAACTTCTGGATCATGCCCAGGTTCACTTCCGCATAGTCGGTGCCGAACGGATTGTTGAAACCGCGTTTTGGCAGGCGCATGTGGAGCGGCATCTGACCGCCTTCGAAACCGTTGATCGATACACCGGAACGGGCTTTTTGCCCCTTTTGGCCGCGACCAGCGGTTTTGCCTTTGCCGGAACCAATGCCCCGACCAACGCGCATACGCGATTTGCGCGCGCCATCATTGTCTCTAAGTTCGTTTAATTTCATGTCTTGTACTCGCTTTCGCTTTTATTCGCACGGAAGTTGCGGGACTTACCCTTCAACAACCTCCACCAGATGGTGTACTTTACGGATCATACCGCGGACTTCTGCAGTGTCTTCCAGTTCGGAAATACGGTGCATCTTGTTGAGACCGAGACCGATCAGCGTTTTACGCTGCGATTCCGGACGCCGGATCGGCGAGCCGATCTGCTTGATTTTCACTTTGGCCATCAAAATTACTCCGTAACTGCCGCGGCATCAGCTGCCACTTCAGCAGCCGAACCGCCAGCACGTGCAAGCAGGTCGGTCACTTTTTTGCCGCGCCGCTGAGCGACGGACTTCGGACTCGACTGATCTGCCAGTGCGGCAAACGTCGCGCGGATCATGTTGTAAGGATTAGCGGTGCCGTTGGACTTGGTCACAACGTCGGAAACGCCGAGACTTTCGAACACGGCACGCATTGGACCACCAGCAATGATGCCGGTACCGGCAGGTGCCGAACGAACCGTAACGTTACCCGCGCCAAATTGGCCGGTGCCGTCATGGTGCAAGGTACGGCCCTCACGCAATGGCACACGGACCATCGATTTCTTGGCAGCTGCGGTAGCCTTGGTAATGGCTTCCGGCACTTCGCGTGCCTTGCCCTTGCCGAAACCAGCGCGGCCCTTGCCGTCGCCAACCACAACCAGAGCAGCAAAACCAAAGCGCTTACCGCCCTTGACCGTCTTCGAAACGCGGTTGATGTGCACCAGCTTCTCGATCAGCTCTTCGCCGCCGTCATTGTTGCCACGTCCGCCGCGATTATTGTTCCGTCCGCCGCCACGATTGTCACGACCGCCACCGCGGTTATCACGACCACCGGCACCGCCACGATTGCCACCGCGCGATTGACGCTCGGGGCCACCGGTTTTGGCTTCGGGTGCGATAGCTGCTACCGGCTGATTGCCTTCGCCAGTGGTGCCCGGCTGTGCCGCGCCTTCTGGTGTTGTTTTTTCATCAGCCATATTAAAACTCCAATCCGCCTTCACGTGCTGCGTCGGCCAGAGCCTTCACACGTCCGTGAAACAGAAACCCGCCACGGTCAAAAATTACTTCTTTAACGCCTGCCTTTTTGGCGGCTTCGGCAACGCGCTTGCCGACATCGGCCGCTGCCTTGCTATCCGCACCAGTCTTGACGGTAGACGCCTTGTCGATGGTCGAAGCGGAAGCCAGCGTTTTGCCCTCGGCATCGTCGATAACCTGGGCATAGATATGCCGGCTCGTGCGATGCACGGACAAACGAGGCTTTGAGAGCCCGCGCTTGCGCAATTTGCTGCGTACGCGTTGCTGGCGCCGTTTGAACTGAGAAATATTCGCCATGGCTTATTTCTTCTTCCCTTCTTTGCGGAAAATATATTCGCCGCGATATTTGATACCCTTGCCTTTATACGGTTCGGGCTTGCGCCAGCGCCGGATTTCAGCAGCGACCTGGCCAACTTGCTGTTTGTCCATGCCGGAAATTTCGATTGTGGTCTGATCCGGGGTCTTGATGTCGATACCGTCGGGGATCGCAAAATTCACATCATGGCTATAGCCAAGCTGCAAATTGAGATTCTTTCCCTGCGCCGCGGCACGATAACCAACGCCATTGATTTCCAGAACCTTGGTAAAGCCGGTGGTGACACCGTCGACCAGATTCTGCACCAACGTACGCTGCATTCCCCAGAACGCACGTGCGGTCTTCGACTTGTTCGCTGGCTTGACCAGCAAACCACCGTCGCCCAGTTCATAGGACAGATCATCGACCATAGGGGTCGAAAGCTCGCCCTTTGGTCCTTTGACCTTGACCAGACCATCTTCCATCACGGCGGTAACGCCGTCCGGAATAGCCACTGATTTTTTGCCAATACGGGACATGATTAGAATACCTCAGCCAGTACTTCGCCGCCGACCTTCGCCTGGCGCGCTTCCGCGTCAGACAAAACACCTTGTGGCGTCGATACGATTGTTATGCCCAGGCCATTGCGTACCCGTGGCAGATCTTCCGAACCGCTATAGACACGACGACCAGGCTTTGAAACACGGGCCACGTGGCGAATTGCCGGTTGGCCTTCAAAATATTTCAGTTCAATCCGCAGACCGGGGTGCTTGTTGACCTCTTCTTCGCTGTAGCCACGAATATAACCTTCGCGCTGCAACACTTCGAGGACGGCACCGCGCAGTTTGGACGCAGGTGTTACGACGCTGTCTTTGCGTGCCTGTTGTCCGTTACGGATACGGGTGAGCATGTCACCCAAGGGATCGGTAAAAGCCATATTATCTCTCCCTTACCAGCTTGATTTCGTGACGCCAGGGATCAGGCCTTTGTTGGCCATGTCCCGAAGCTCGATGCGGCACAGGCGGAACTTGCGGTAATAGCCGCGTGGCCGTCCTGTGGTTTCACAGCGGTTGCGCACACGAGTTGGATTCGCGTTGCGCGGGATTTCCGCCATCTTCAGGCGTGCCATCAGACGTTCGGTCTCGTCGAGAGACTGGTCTGCTGCCATAGCCTTCAGTTTCGCATAACGGCCGGCGTATTTCTTCACCATCCGTTTGCGTTTTTCGTTTCTGTTAATGGAACTCAGTTTCGCCATGACTTAAGTTCTCGTCCTTCCGTATAATGAAGCGCTCACGCGGCTTCTTTTTCTTCCGACTGTTCCTCTTTGGGGAACGGGAAACCGAACAGTGCCAGAAGCGCACGCGCTTCTTCGTCTGTTTTTGCTGTTGTCGTCACGATCACGTCCATGCCGCGGACAACGTCGATGTTGTCATAAGCGATCTCGGGGAAAATGATCTGCTCTTTCAGGCCCATGGCAAAATTGCCACGACCGTCAAAGCTTTTCGGATTCAGACCCCTGAAATCCCGGATACGTGGCATTGCGACGGTTACCAGACGATCGATAAATTCGTACATCCGCTCACGGCGCAAATTGACTTTGCAACCAATCGGCATGCCTTCACGCAATTTGAACGTTGCGATCGAGTTTTTCGCCTTGGTAATCACCGGCTTCTGGCCAGCGATCAATTCCATTTCGGAAGCAGCAGTCGCGACTTTTTTCTTGTCCTGACTACCTTCACCCACGCCCATGTTAATGGTGATCATCGTGATCCGTGGAACTTCCATATGATTGGAATAGTTGAATTTTTCCTGCATCGCCTTGACGATTTCCTCGTCATACTTGGTGCGCATGCGTGGGATATATTTTTTATCAGCCATCGACTTTCTCCCCGGACTTTACAGCGATACGCTGCATCTTTCCGTCTTCTGTCTTTTCAAATCGGACCCGCGTCGGCTTGCCGTCTTTCGGATCCGCGAGAGCCACTTTGCTGATGTGCAACGCCGCTTCACGCCGTTCCAGTCCACCCTGCGGGTTTGCCTGGGTCGGTTTGCGATGACGGATAGCAATATTCACACCGGATACGATGCACTTGCCGTCTTTCGGCATCACTTTGCTGACTTCACCCGACTTGCCCTTGTCCTTGCCGGACAGGATTACGACGGTGTCGCCTTTTTTGATCTTTGCGTTGGCCATGATTAAATTACCTCCGGCGCAAGGCTGATGATTTTCATATGCTTTTTCGCACGCAGTTCGCGAACCACGGGGCCAAAAATACGGGTGCCAATAGGCTCCTGGTTGTTGTTGACCAGAACCGCTGCATTGCTGTCGAACCGAATGACCGATCCGTCCTTGCGACGAATGTCTTTCTTGGTGCGCACGATCACCGCCCGGTGAACGTCGCCCTTCTTGACCTTGCCGCGCGGTGCTGCTTCCTTGATCGACACGACAATGATGTCGCCGACGCCGGCAAAGCGACGCTTCGAGCCGCCCAGCACCTTGATGCACTGCACGCGTTTGGCGCCGCTATTGTCAGCGACCTCCAGGTTCGATTGCATCTGGATCATGGATCCAATTCCTTCTTCATAAACCCGGCTTTGCCGGGCGTTTCCTACTCGTCATCCCGGCAGATCCGGGATATTCTAAATTACTTTGCGGCTGGTGTCGCTTCGGCTTTTTCTTCTGCCGCTGGCTTCACTGGTGCCTTGACCTTTTCGTCCTTCGGATCGCTGGCCGTAATCTCGCCAACTGTCGGAGTTGCGAGCCCGGCTGCTGCGCCGACCCGTTCCAGAACTTTCCAGGTCTTCAGCTTTGAAATCGGACGGGTTTCTTCAATCCGTACGGTTTCGCCGAGGCTGATTTCATTGTTCTCATCATGCGCGTGATATTTCTTCGAGCGCCGGATGATCTTTCCGTACAGCGGGTGCTTCACTTTGCGTTCGACATTGACGACAACAGTCTTGTCGCCCTTGTCTGACACGACCGTGCCGGTGAGAATACGTTTTGGCATATCGGTTCCTTACGCCTTTTCTGCGACGGCGGCTTTCGCACGCTCGTTCTGCAGGGTTTTGATTTTTGCTATCGTACGGCGCACTTCACGAATCCGACTGGGCTTTTCGAGCTGGTTGGTCGCTGACTGAAAGCGCAGGTTGAATGCCTCGCGCTTCAGTTCGCCCAGTTCCGTCTCGAGCTGATCGTCGGTCTTGGTCCGCATATCTTCTGTCTTAGTGCTCATCTGCCTTAACCTTCCAGATGTGACGTATCGCCGAGGCGGGCCACAACCTTTGTTTTGATCGGGAGCTTCATCGCGGCCCGCTCGAAAGCGATCGCTGCAATTGGTCCCGGAACGCCGTCCAGTTCGAACAGGATGCGGCCTGGCTTAACCCGAGCAGCCCAATATTCTACCGAGCCCTTACCTTTACCCTGACGAACTTCGGCAGGCTTCTTGGATACGGGCACGTCCGGGAAAATCCGGATCCACAACCGGCCCTGACGCTTGATGTGACGTGTGATCGCACGGCGAGCCGCTTCGATCTGACGCGCGGTAATCCGGTCAGGCTCCATCGCTTTCAGGCCATAGCTGCCGAAGTTAAGGCTGGAACCACCTGGCGCCTTGCCTTTAATCCGGCCTTTGAAAGCCTTGCGGAACTTATGTTTCTTGGGTTGCAGCATGATGCTCTACCTATTCCTCAAAAATCAACGTTGATGCTGCGGACGGACGCCGGAAGTTTGTGCTTCCACCATCAACCGATCCTGAGCCATTGGGTCATGACCCAATATCTCGCCTTTGAAAATCCAGACCTTGATACCGATGATGCCGTAAGCGGTCAGCGCTTCATATTCGGCATAGTCGATATTGGCGCGCAGCGTATGGAGCGGCACGCGGCCTTCGCGATACCATTCAACGCGGGCAATTTCTGCTCCGCCCAAACGGCCACCACAAACAATTTTAATACCTTCAGCGCCAAGCCGCAGTGCAGACTGCACGGCGCGCTTCATGGCACGACGGAAAGCAACGCGGCGGATCAGCTGATCGCCGATGCCCTGTGCTACCAGCTGCGCATCGACTTCCGGCTTGCGGATTTCGACGATGTTCAGCGAAACGTCACCGGACGACATGTCACTCAGCTGGCGACGCAGCTTTTCAATATCCGCGCCTTTCTTGCCGATGATGACGCCAGGGCGCGCAGCATAGATCGAAATGCGGCAGGTCTTGGCCGGACGCTCGATCACCACCTTCGAGATCGCTGCCTGTGGCAGCGTCTTGATGATGAATTTGCGCATCTTGATGTCTTCCATCAAGAGGTCGCCGTAATTGGAACCTTCCGCATACCAGCGAGAGTCCCAGGTCCGGTTGATCTGCAGGCGAAGCCCGATAGGATTACTCTTTTGACCCATGGTTACGCCTCTTCCTCTTCATGCTCGCGGACGACGATGCGAACGCGGCTAAATGGCTTGATAATCTTGGCTGAACGACCACGAGCACGCGCCTTCCAGCGCTTCATCGTGATTGACTTGCCGACGCTCGCTTCGTGAACGATCAGTGCGTCAACATCCAGATTGTGATTATTCTCGGCATTGGCGATTGCCGAGGCAAGCACCTTGCTGACGTCCTTGGCCATCGACTTCTTCGAGAAGGACAGAATGTTCAAAGCTTCTTCCGCTTTCTTGCCACGGATCAGCTGTGCAACCAAGTTCAGCTTCTGGGCAGATCCACGAATGGAATTGCCAACAGCCAAAGCTTCATTGTCGCCAACGCGGCGGGGTGATGATGCCTTACCCATTATTTCTTGCCTTTTTTGTCTGCGCCGTGACCGTAGTAGTTGCGCGTCGGTGCGAACTCGCCAAGCTTGTGGCCGACCATGTCTTCATTCACGGAAACCGGAATGAATTTCATGCCGTTATAAACGCTGAAGGTCAGGCCAACAAAGTCAGGAAGGACAGTCGAGCGACGCGACCAGGTCTTGATCGGTGTCCGAGTGCTGTTTTCCTGCGCGGTCTGCGCTTTTTTCAGCAGGTGGAGGTCAACAAATGGACCTTTTTTGATGGAACGAGCCATGCTTACCTCTTCTTCTTCGCGTGACGCGACCGGATGATCATCTTGTCAGTCGATTTGTTGCTACGGGTACGAGCACCCTTGGTTGGCTTGCCCCAAGGCGTTACCGGATGACGACCACCGGAAGTCCGGCCTTCACCACCACCATGCGGGTGATCGACTGGGTTTTTCGCAACACCGCGAGTCAAAGGACGACGTCCCTTCCAGCGGGTGCGGCCTGCCTTGCCGAAATTCTGGTTCGAATTGTCCGGGTTGGAAACCGCGCCAACGGTCGCCATGCAATCGGAACGCAGATAGCGTTGCTCACCGCTCTTCAGGCGAACGATAACCATGCCGCGATCACGACCAACAATCTGGACATAAGCACCGGCAGAGCGAGCGATCTGGCCGCCCTTGCCTGGCTTCATTTCAACATTGTGGACGATCGTACCAACCGGCATCTGCGACAAAAGCATCGCGTTGCCTGGCTTCACGTCGGTCTTGTGACCGGCAATCACGCTGTCGCCAACGTCGAGACGCTGCGGTGCAATGATATAGGCCAGTTCGTCGTCTTCATATTTGATTAGCGCGATAAAGGCGGTGCGGTTCGGATCATATTCGAGCCGTTCGACCGTCGCTGCCATATCCCATTTGCGCCGCTTGAAGTCGACGAGACGATATTTCTGCTTGTGACCACCGGCGATGCCGCGCGAAGTGACATGACCCTTGTTGTTCCGGCCACCCGTCTTGTTCTTGCCTTCGACAAGCTTTTTGACAGGCTTGCCTTTCCACAGGCCGCTCTTGTCGACCAGGATAAGACCACGCCGGGCGGGGCTTGTCGGTTTATAGGATTTTAATGCCATGTGCCCTTAAACTCCCGTGGTGATGTCAATGGTCTGGCCTTCAGCCAGCGTGACAACAGCCTTCTTGATGTCATTGCGTGTATAGGGGCGACCCTTCCACTTCTTGGTCTTGCCCTTTTGCACCAGCGTGTTGACGTTTTTGACTTTGACATCAAACAACGCCTCGATGGCGGCCTTGATCTGCGGCTTGGTTGCAGTGTTCGCAACTTTGAACACCACAGCGTTATGTTCGCTGAGCAAGGTTGATTTTTCGGTGATGTGCGGGCCGACAATTACGTCATAGTGACGAATATCGACTGCTTCTTTTTTAGCCATTGAAGCGCGCCTCCAGCTTTTCTACCGCTGCGCGCGTCAGCACCAGGGTTTCATGGTTCAGGATGTCATAAACATTGGCACCAGCAGCTGGCATCACGTTGACGAGCGGAATATTGTTCGACGCTTTGGAAAAAGCCTCGTTGATATCATCGCCGTCCATGATCAGCGCCGTCCGGCCGAAACCGAGCTTTGCGATCTGGGCCAGAAGCGCCTGTGTTTTCATGTCCTTCAGATCGATATTTTCCAGCACGATCAAATTTTCGTTCTTGACCTTGTCGCTCAGCGCCATCTTCAGACCCAAAGCGCGAACTTTCTTGTTCAGCGATGGATTGAAATCACGCTTGCGGGCACCGTGGGCTTTACCACCACCGATAAAGATCGGAGCGCGGCGATCGCCATGACGAGCGGTACCGCCGCCCTTTTGATTGCCGTATTTTTTGCCGGTACGGGCAACGTCTGAACGCTCACGGGTCGGACGGGCCGTTCCGCGTGCTTTTTCGCGCTGCCAGTTAACGACACGGTGAAGAATATCTGCACGCGCTTCGATACCGAAAACGTCATCGTTCAATTCGATGTCGCCCTTGGCTTTGGCGTCGAGGGTTATCACTTTCAATTTCATGGCTTAGCCCTCCTTCCCTGCATCATCTGCAGCATCGGACTTTTCGTCCAATTCACCGGCCGGCTTTGCCGCCGCTTCGGCTACTTCTGCATGGGTTGGACCAACCGGCGTTTCGATCTCTGCATCCGCTTCGATCATGCCTGCCGGCGCATCTTCGCTTGCCGTTTCATCCGCGTTGCGGCGCATGGCGCCCGGGAATGGAACACCCTCGGGAAGAGCCGTTTTCACTGCGTCTTTCACGAGAAGCCAGCCACCCTTCGAACCAGGAACGCTGCCGCGTACAAAGATTAAACCGCGAGCGGCGTCGGTACGGACGATTTCCAGATTTTGCTGGGTGCGATTTTTCGAACCCATATGACCGGCCATCTTCTTGCCCTTGAACACCTTGCCTGGATCCTGGTTTTGACCAGTAGAACCGTGGGCACGGTGAGAGATGGAGACACCGTGGGTTGCGCGCATACCGCCGAAACCCCAACGCTTCATCGCACCGGCAAAGCCTTTACCCTGGGTAACACCCTGGATATCGACCATCTGGCCGGCAATGAAATGGTCTGCAGTGACGGTAGCACCGATGGGGAGCAAAGCATCTTCGCTATCAACCCGGAATTCGGCTACCCGCGCCTTTGGCTCAACTTCTGCCTTGGCAAAAGCTTCACGCTGCGGCTTGTTTACATTTTTCGCTTTACGGGCACCGGCACCAAGCTGGACAGCAAAATAGCCATCACGTTCTTGATTGCGGGCTCCAACAACCTGACATTCTTCCAGAGAAAGAACGGTAACCGGCACATGCCGTCCGTCTTCCTGAAACAAGCGGGTCATCCCCATTTTTTTCGCGATCACGCCTGTACGCACGATCAATCTCCTTCACAGAGGCCGAACGAACCATTTCGTCCGGCTTGCCAACCCAAATTGTAATGCATCACCCCGTCCGGGCTGTATTGTTCCGAAAACTTCGGAACGAGACGGAGGACGCTGCCCGGTAAAAACCGGCGGTATCCTGTCGTTTGTCTGGCCCCCGCCTGGGCGGAGACTGATCAATTGGCTCAGGCCAGTTTGATCTCGACATTTACACCGGCAGCAAGGTCAAGCTTCATCAAAGCGTCGACCGTCTGCGGCGTGGGCTGCACGATATCGAGCAACCTTTTATAGGTCCGTACCTCGAACTGCTCGCGGGACTTTTTGTCCACGTGCGGTCCACGGTTTACGGTGAATTTTTCTATGTGCGTTGGCAATGGTATCGGTCCACGAATGAGCGCGCCTGTGCGGCGTGCGGTGTCAGCGATATCGCCGGTTGCCTGATCTAGAACCCGATGGTCGAATGCCTTCAAGCGAATGCGAATATTCTGCGTTTCCATGTACCTGTTACCAATGTCAAAGAGCCAAAAATAAACCGCCCCGATTTTCTAACGAAAAGGCCGGAGCGGCGAAAAAACTGGCTGCCCGAATCACCGATCCGGGCAGCGAGGCGTTCCTATATTACTTTGTTACGTTGCTGACAACCCCTGATCCAACGGTACGTCCACCTTCGCGAATAGCGAAGCGGAGACCTGGATCCATGGCGATTGGAGCAATCAGCTTTACGCCGATTGTAACGTTGTCACCTGGCATAACCATTTCAGTGCCTTCAGGAAGGATCACTTCACCGGTCACGTCGGTGGTGCGGAAGTAGAACTGCGGACGATAGTTGGCGAAGAAAGGCGTATGACGGCCACCTTCGTCTTTCGACAGCACGTAAACTTCAGCCGAGAATTCGGTGTGCGGGGTGATCGAGCCTGGCTTGCAAAGAACCTGACCACGTTCAACCGCTTCACGGTCAACGCCGCGGATCAGCGCGCCGATGTTGTCGCCAGCCTGACCGGAGTCGAGCAGCTTGCGGAACATTTCAACGCCGGTAACGGTGGTCTTCGTGGTATCCTTGATACCGACGATTTCGCATTCGTCGCCAACATTGACGATGCCGCTTTCAACACGACCGGTAACAACCGTACCGCGACCCGAAATCGAGAACACGTCTTCGATTGGCATCAGGAACGGCAGATCGACTGGACGTTCTGGCTGAGGAATGGCTTCGTCGACGGCTTTCATCAGTTCAAGAATCTTGTTCTTGCCGATTTCGTCGTCGCGGCCTTCGAGCGCAGCCAGGGCAGAACCGGATACGATCGGAATGGCGTCGCCATCAAAGTCATAATAAGACAGGAGCTCACGGATTTCCATTTCAACCAGCTCGAGCAACTCTTCGTCGTCGACCTGATCAACCTTGTTCATGAACACGACCAGAGCTGGCACACCAACCTGACGGGCGAGCAGGATGTGCTCGCGGGTCTGTGGCATTGGACCGTCTGCAGCGTTAACCACAAGAATGGCACCATCCATCTGAGCAGCACCGGTGATCATGTTCTTCACATAATCGGCATGGCCTGGGCAATCGACATGCGCATAGTGGCGCGCTTCGGTTTCATATTCAACGTGGGCCGTTGAAATGGTGATACCGCGCTCACGCTCTTCAGGAGCTTTATCGATGTTTGCGAAGTCCACAGCTTTACCGCCAGTGGTTTCAGCAAGCACTTTGGTGATCGCCGCAGTCAACGTCGTTTTACCGTGGTCAACGTGACCGATGGTACCGATGTTGCAGTGCGGCTTGTTCCGCTCAAACTTCTCTTTAGCCATTTTATTTTACCTCTGATTTTCTATCATCTTGATAGTCTGCGCCGCGCTTTGGCGAGACTCACTAATTCTGTCAACACCCTTTTGCCGGTCTGGGGGTTTTCCCGCCAGACCCGCGCAAAAGGAAAGCGCATTACCTCGAAAAGGAGTGGCGGTTAAGCCATTTTCTCCTTGATCTCTTCGGCCACATTGCTCGGCACTTCCTCGTAATGAGAGAATTGCATCGAATATTGTGCACGCCCCTGACTGAAGGAACGCAGTTCGTTTACATAACCGAACATGTTGGCCAGCGGCACCATGGCATTGACTGCCTGGGCGTTGCCGCGTGTATCAGTACCCTGGATTTGTCCCCGGCGAGAGTTGAGATCGCCGATCACATCACCAAGATAGTCTTCCGGGGTCACGACTTCAACTTTCATGATTGGTTCAAGCAGCTTGATGCCGGATTTCTGCGCCGCTTCGCGCATTGCTGCACGACCGGCGATTTCAAATGCCAGCGCCGAACTGTCGACGTCATGATAGGCACCGTCATAGACACGAATGTCAAAGTCGATAATCGGGAAGCCGATCAGCGAACCGGTTTCCGCAGTTTCGCGCATACCCTTTTCAACCGAAGGGATATATTCTTTCGGAATATTACCGCCCTTCACTTCGTCGCTGAAGGTAATGCCCGATCCACGCTCGCCCGGAGTGACTTCAAACTTGATCCGCGCAAACTGACCGGAACCGCCGGACTGCTTTTTATGCGTGTAATCAACTTCGACAGCCTTGCCGAGTGATTCGCGGTAGGCCACCTGCGGCGCACCGACATTGGCTTCGACCTTGAATTCGCGCTTCATCCGGTCGACCAGAATGTCGAGGTGAAGCTCGCCCATGCCCTTGATGATCGTCTGGCCCGATTCATGGTCAGTCGACACCCGGAACGAAGGATCTTCCGCCGCCAGACGGTGCAAGGCAACGCCCATCTTTTCCTGGTCGGCCTTGGTCTTCGGTTCCACGCTCAGTTCGATAACCGGCTCGGGGAATTCCATGCGTTCCAATATGATCGGCTTGTCGGGATCGCATAGCGTATCGCCGGTGGTGGTGGTTTTCATACCCGCCAGTGCCACGATGTCGCCAGCAAATGCCTCGTCAATGTCCTTGCGGTCATTGGAGTGCATTTCCAGGATACGACCGACTTTTTCTTTCTTGTCCTTGACCGAGTTCAGCAGCGTGCCCTTTTCCAGCTTGCCGGAATAGATGCGGCAGAAGGTCAATGTACCCACGAACGGATCGTTCATGACCTTGAACGCCAGCGCCGAGAATGGTGCTTCGTCCGAGGATGGCCGGCTGTCTTCGGTTTCGCCGTCGAGCTTCACGCCCTTAATGGCAGGAACGTCGAGCGGGCTTGGCATATAGTCGACAATCGCGTCGAGCAAAGGCTGAACGCCCTTGTTCTTGAACGCGGAGCCGCACAGCACAGGCACGAAGCTCTGGTTGAGCGTGCCCTTGCGGATCAGCGACTTCAGCGTCGCCGCATCCGGCATATTGCCTTCAAGATACTGCTCCATGATGTCATCGTCCTGCTCGACAGCAAGCTCGATCAGCTTCTCGCGATATTCAGCCGCTTCGTCGACCATATCGGCAGGAATTTCACCATAAGTATATTCAGCGCCGAGATCTTCGTTCTTCCAGGTGATCGAACGTTCGTTCACCAGGTCGACCAGACCGGTCAGGCTCGCTTCGATGCCGATCGGCAGATACAGAACCGCCGGTGTCGCACCGAGACGCTCGATGATCGACTGCACGCAGAATTTGAAATCCGCGCCGGTGCGGTCGAGCTTGTTGATGAAGCACATCCGCGGCACTTTATATTTGTCTGCCTGACGCCATACGGTTTCGGACTGCGGCTCAACGCCGGCAACGCCATCGAAACAGGCAACTGCGCCATCGAGCACACGCAGCGAACGTTCGACTTCAATGGTGAAATCAACGTGGCCTGGCGTATCGATGATATTGATCCGGTGCTCGGGACCCTGACGGTCGTCGGCATTCCAGAAACAGGTGGTCGCAGCCGAGGTAATGGTAATACCGCGTTCTTGCTCCTGCTCCATCCAGTCCATCGTCGCCGCGCCATCATGCACTTCGCCGATTTTATAGGACTTGCCGGTATAATACAGGATACGTTCCGTAGTGGTCGTCTTGCCGGCATCAATATGGGCCATGATGCCGATATTGCGGTAATATTTGAGCGGATGGCTGCGTGCCATAGTCTGTACTCCGATATGTGGGGAACCAAATTCTGGCTGCCCTATAGTGAAATGGGCTGAACAATGCCAGCCCTGTGATGATTGAATCTATCGGTTTTTTACCATAGCGGCGACCCTGCGGTTGCCCGCGAGGTCGCCGATAGGACGAATATAGTAAGTCTGAAGCGCTTCTACCAGCGGTAGTGAGCAAATGCGCGGTTGGCTTCCGCCATCTTGTGCGCATCTTCCCGCTTTTTCACCGCGTTGCCGCGATTGTTGGAAGCGTCCAGAATCTCACCCGACAGACGCGCTGCCATTGTGGTTTCGCTGCGGCCACGAGCGGCAGAGATCATCCAGCGGATCGCCAGAGCCTGCGCACGTTCGGGACGCACTTCGACGGGAACCTGATAGGTCGCACCACCAACACGGCGGCTGCGCACTTCGATGCCCGGCTTGATATTGTTGAGAGCATCATGGAACAATTGAAGCGGGTCTTTCTTCGCCTTGGCTTCAACGCTGTCAAAGGCACCGTAAACGATGCGCTCTGCGGTGGATTTCTTACCATCCATCATCAGGTTGTTCATGAATTTCGAAAGCACCAGATCCTTGAATTTCGGATCGGGCAGGATAACCCGTTTTTCGGGACGACGACGACGTGACATATCTTATAACTCCGAAACTGAATTATTTAGGACGCTTGGCGCCATATTTCGAACGGCTCTGCTTGCGGTCCTTGACACCCTGGGTATCGAGAACGCCGCGCAGGACGTGATAACGCACACCGGGAAGATCGCGCACACGGCCGCCGCGGATCAGCACAACGCTATGCTCCTGAAGGTTGTGGCCTTCGCCGGGAATATAGCTGATGACCTCGCGCTGGTTGGTCAGGCGAACCTTGGCAACCTTGCGCAATGCGGAGTTTGGTTTCTTTGGAGTCGTCGTGTAGACACGGGTACAAACGCCGCGCTTCTGCGGGTTGGCTTCCATGGCTGGCACCTTGGACTTCGTCTTCTGGGGCACCCGCCCTTTACGGACGAGCTGGTTGATCGTTGGCATAAAGTCTTCACCTTATAGTAGATTGTCCTGCAAAATGCAGGGGTTACTCTCACCGCTCAAAATAGCGGCAAGTGTTTTGCCTATGTAAGTTTTCTGCAGCGTCGAGCGGAGCCCAAAGAAGCGGAAGCGCGGCCCTTAGCGGGGATTCGGACTTGGGTCAAGGGTGTGATCAGGACTTCGGGTTTACGTCAACTGTTTCATCTAGCGTAACACCATAGCTAAGGACCCGACGCTTTCTTAGAGGTGATTTTGAAACTATTTTTCTCAGAGCCTCCGTAACCGAGGTTTCAATTTTCGTATCTTTTTCGTGCCTCCCCAGTGAAAGCAATCGCTTTATCATCCGAGAGAGTTGATCGCCGTGAGTCTCTTCAAAAATCTTCTGGAAATCATCCGAAGACAGCCGTTCTAAAAGTTCGACGTCCTCGGGGTTCCAGCCGTTTGTTTCAGCTAATTCCATCAACACTTTTTTGGGATCACGATTATCGACATATTTGTTTCGCAAGTCTTCAAAAGCTTCTAAAAGCTCCTCGTCCACTTCTTCTTTACCCCAAAGTTCAAGTTCCTCTCGAAGATGACCGCCCCTAAAATTACGGTGACTAAAATTACGGTGACAGTGCACTCTATTGTCCGCCCTCACCCACTAACCGACAAGCGCACCCCCATCGCGCGCAACACCCCCAACAAAGTCTCCAGCGTCATATTGCCATTCGGCCCCAGCGCCTTGTAGAGCGCCTGCCGGGTAATCTTGCTCTCTGCCGCCACCTCGGTCATTCCCTTGGCCCGGGCGACATCGTTCAGGGCGATGCGGATCAGGGCGGCGTCATTTTCTTCAAAGGCGACCTTCAAATAGGTCGCGATCATTTCGGGGCTGTCGAGATATTCGGCAGCATCAAATTCGGTGATCGTAGTGGTCATTTCAATATGCCTTCCAATAGAGTGCCTCGCTGCGCGGCGCAGTCATATCGGCTTTCTTCACATTCCCCTGTTCAATCTTTTCGCCGCTTCAATATCTCGCCGCTGGGTCTTTTTCGAACCGCCGCACAGCAAGATGATCACTTCTGTCCCACGCTCGACAAAATAGAGCCGATATCCGGGACCACAATCAATCCGCGCTTCCCGAACGCCCTCCCCCACGGATTTGACATCGCCCAGATTGCCGAGCCTGAACCGGTTCAACCGCATGATGATCCGCGCTCGTGCGTCGTGGTCTTTCAGCTTTTTCAGCCAATGGGAAAACTCGGCCGTCTTGCGGACGATCATTAGTGTAAACCTTAGATGACAAATGACAGAACGTCAACTATAGATGACATCTGAATATAAGATTCATTCGCTTGTTTGGCCTACATCGAAACTACCAGATGACCGGAACTGTCATCCATGCGTGGACTTGAGGAAAGACTTCACTTCCCGATTTTGCGTATGAGGACAGGCACCACCCCAACCCAGTTCCGGGTCGATCATGCCCCCGGCATGATCTTGGGCTGCCGGGGGCACCCCAACCCGGAACTTCTGAAGAGGAGGGGCTTGAAAGCCTTCGTGCCTTCGCGGCTTCGCGTGAGCCGAAGGCCACCGCCAGGCAACAAGTTCAGGATGACGAAGACAGCGCTCCACTGCACCCGACCGCACACAAAAAAACGCCGGCATAAAAACACCGGCGCCTCTTCCAACTCAATAACGGCATCATCAATGCCACCACCAGCAATTACTGCGAAATCGACTTCTCGATATCCTCGACCGGCGAATTGGTCAGCGTCTTCGCCTGTTCCAGCACGATCTTGTCGGTGACTTCCTGATGCAACAATGGCCGCATCTCGCCCAGCGTCTCCGGATCGGCAACCAGGATCAGCCGTTCATACGTGCCCTTGTGCGCAAGATCGTAGAGCTTCTCGGCGATGATCTTGGAAAAGGTCGCCTCCATGCTTTCGCGCGGCGAACGCTCGGACGGCGATTTGCCGGCCGGGCCCTGATCGGCGAGATCGCCCGGCGTCCAGTCGCCGTCATGCTCCAGCGAACCGCTGCGAACGTAAAAGGTCTTGGCCTCTTCGCCCGTTGCCACAACAACAAATGTCTCTTCCGGAAAATTCAGTGTGCCCATATTATCATCCTTTTTTGTTTTTGGTTCACGGAGGGAACGCGCCGCCGCCTGAAAGGTTGCCCGCGAGCGGAGGTAGCGCATGAGGACGTGCGAGCCGTCCTCGTCATCCTGAGCCGAAGGCCACCGCAAGGTAACTCGTTTCAGGACCTCGTCCGGCGGTGCGCACTCTCAAGGGGTCCTGAGCCGAAGGCCACCGCCAGGTAAACAAGTTCAGGATGACGATGCGTGGCAACTGCTTGCCCACTCCCCGGGCCCTTCTGACTCCCCTTACCCGCCGTCACAAGAGTGTCGCGCAACATTATCCAAACTGTCATTCAATCCCCGTCAGCCTGTCACAGCTTTGCTGCACTGCACCATCCATTCCAGTGTCGCACATAAAAAGGTTGATTCCCTCCATGACAAAATACGCTCCCAACGCCCTCTCCCGCGCCTCGTCGATCGCGCTCGCATCGGCTCTGTTTATCGCCGCAACCGCCCCTGCCGTCGCGCAGACCGGCAGTGATGATGTCGCGGAAGAAAATAACGACGACGTGATCATCGTCACCGCGCAGAAATTCGAACAGAAATCGACCGACGTGCCGATCACCATTTCCGCCAACAGCGGCGCGCGGCTCAAGGAACTGGGCGTGTCCGATCTCGACGAGCTGTCCAACTATGTGCCCGGCCTGAATATTCAGGAACAGAGCGCCAACAACCCCGGCATCGTCATTCGCGGTATCACCTCGGACAGCGGCTCGGCGCAGCAGGCGGCGCGCGTCACGCTTTACTATAACGGCGTCGATATTTCGCGTTCGCGCGGGTCCTATCAGGATCTCTACGACATCGACCGGATCGAAGTGATCAAGGGTCCGCAGGCGACCCTGTTCGGCACCGCCTCAGCGGTTGGCGCGATCAGCATCATCTCCGCCAAGCCCAAGCCCGGCCTGTCCGGCGAAGTTTCCGGCAGCTACGGCAATTTTGACGCCTACACGCTGGGCGGTCATCTCAATGCCGGCAATGACACGGTCGCGGTTCGGCTCGCTGGTGCCTATAAGAAGCGCGACGGCTATGTGACCAACCTGGCCCCAAACCAGGATGATCTCTATGCGCAGGACCAGCTGGGTGCGCGGGCGTCGTTCCGCTTTACCCCGAGCAGTGATTTCACCGCCGACCTGATCCTGACCTATGACCGGCAACGCAACTCGGGCACGCCGTTCATTTCCGGCACTCTGCCGACCAGCGCTGGCCCCGCCAATCCCTTTGGTCCCGCCGATTTGCGGGGTTCGCCCTTCTCTGCCGCGGTACTGGGCGATGCCGATCTGGGTCTGACCCGCGATGTCTATGATGCCAATCTGACGATGAGCTGGGACATTGCCGATGACTGGACGCTGACGATGGTCAATGGCTACCGCAAGTTCAATTCGAACGAAGTGTTCGACGCCGATGGCTCCGCCGCCTTCTTCCTCGAATTTGCCGAGGACGCCAATGGCGAACAGGGCAGCCATGAAACCCGTTTCGCCTACACCAGCGACACGTTCCGCGGCAGCTTCGGCTGGAACCTGTTCCGCGAGGACAGCAACCAGCGCGTGCCATTCTCCACCGATGAAGTGACCTATTTTCAGTGTCTGGCCGGCGCATTTAACGCATATTTGCCGGCCGGAAGTCCGCCCATTCCCTGTGTATCAAGCGCGGGCATTCCGGCTGGCGAAGCGCTAGAGACTGCAACGGGTGGATTGATCACTACCATTCCTTACTCTGCAGAATTTGAAAATTTCGGCAAGAATGACAGCTATTCGGTGTTTGCCGATGGCACATGGATCCCGACCCCCAGCGTCGAGCTGACCGCCGGCGTCCGGGTGCTGATCGAAAAGCGGCGTTCCGGCTATCGTGCGACCGCACCGGGTTCCGTCTTCACCGGCGCGCCGCCCTTCCCGCTCACCGACACCGCGGGCCAGACCTTCCGCACCGAAGACAGCTTCTCTGCGGTCTTGCCGCGGTTCAATATCCTTTACCGCTTCTCCGATGATATCAACGGCTTTGCCACGATCTCCAAGGGCCGTCGCTCGGCTACGGTGAACGCCGGCGCAAGAGCGACACCGACCGGACCGGTCGGCAATTTCACCGATATCGCACCGGAAATCGTGTGGAACTATGAAGTGGGTCTGAAAGGCGCTGTGGGTCCGGTTTCCGGTTCGCTCGGTGTCTATTACCAGACCTATGAGAATTTCCAGGTCTCCGTCAACGACCCAACCAGACCGGGCACGACAATCACCCGCAGCGCCGGCAGCGCAAGCAATTTCGGGGTTGAGGCGGAGGTCAACGTGCGCGCGGCTGACTGGCTGAGCCTGTTCGCCAATATCGGCTATATCGACGGTGGTATCGACGATGACCCAGCCAACGGCAATCTCGCCGGCGCACGCTTCCGTCTCCAGCCGGAAGTCCAGGCAGCGGCTGGCTTCACTCTGGATTATCCGATCAACGACAGCACACGGTTGTTTGCCACACCCAGCGTCACCTATCGTAGCCGGGTATTCTTCGAGGCCCCGAACTCGAACCTGATCAGCCAGCCTGCGGTAACGCTCGTCAATGTGCGCGCGGGGGTCTCGTTCGCCGATGAACGGTTCGAGATTGCCGGTTTCGCCCGCAATCTGACCAACAAGAATTATCTGCTTGATGCGGGCAACACCGGCGGCGGTTTCGGTATCCCGACCTTCATCCCGGCGGAACCGCGCTTTTACGGTGTTCAGGCGAGCGCGAAATTTTAGCAGACGGGCTCTGCCGGTTGGCGGACTCCGGTCTGGCCTAGTCTCCGGTTAGGAGACCAGAGCGTCATCGGTCCGGCGGCTGCCGAACAACGTTAAAACAAAGTCCCGGTGAAGGTTACCCCTTCGCCGGGACTATTTTTGATGGCCGCCGCTGGTCCGACAGGGTTTGGAAGTATTTTCTTAACCCTATTTTCACATCCGCTGCCTAGTCAGACTGTCATGGATAATCAGCTATGGCGGGATGGCCTGAAGACATGTTTTTAGCGCCGCTATTCGGAAAAAATTGGCAGATATCCTGGCAAGCGCCATGGCAGTCTCCAACGATCCCGGCCGAGATCCTGTCGTCGGTCGAGGACCTTCAGCTGCAACGGGCGTTGACACATGTGCCGATGATCTATCTGGTCGCAATCTTCAATCTGATAGCGGTGATGGTCTTGTCCGCCCACGAAGGGGTCGAGACGATTTACTACGCCTGGATGGGGCTGTTTGCCATTGGCTGCTTCGCGCGGATGATCATGTGGATGCGTGCTCCCAACCATCCTGGTTCCCATGCACGCTCGCAAAAAATGCTGAGAAATCTTACCGTCATTTCGGTTGGCATGGTTACATTTCTGAGTATCTGGTCGGTCGTGGCGGTTGCAACCGACGCGTTCGAAAATCAGATGTTCATCCCGATGTCGCTGGTCTTTGGCTCGACCTGCATCGCGCATTGTCTTGCGTGCATAAAAAGAATAGCGGTCACCGTTCTGATCGTAGGCGTCCTGCCGTCCGCCTTGGCGATGATAATATTCGGCGGATTCGATGAGATGATCATGGGATGGAGCATGATCACGATCGTTTTGCTGATGACCCGGTTCATCATTGACAGCTACAATCAGATCATCTCGGGCCTGATCATGCGGCACACCATCTGGAAGCAGGCGCATAGCGATACCTTGACCGGGCTCGCCAATCGCCGTGCGATGATGAACCACCTTTATCTGGCCGAACAGTCCTTCGCCGACAAGGGCAGCGGCTTCGCGGTCGCCTTGATTGACCTGAACCATTTCAAGCAAGTGAATGACAATCTGGGCCATGACATCGGCGATCATCTGTTGGTGGAAGTTGCCAGCAGACTGAACCAGAGTAGCGCAGCCAACGAGATTGTCGGTCGGCTGGGCGGCGATGAATTTTTGATCCTGATGCCGGATGTGACCGGCAGGGACCAGGCCATGGCAAGAGCGACGGCCTATCTTTCGGGCTTCGCCAAGCCAGCAAATATCAACGGTCACATATTAACGCCGTCGGCCAGCGTCGGCATTGCCGTTCAGACATTTGACGGAAATGGTGCCGAGCAACTGCTCAAGGCCGCGGACAAGGCGCTCTATGCAATGAAGCGCAAAGGCGAAAGCGCGCGGCCCATTGCCGACCAGCCTCTGCGCAATATTGCGTGATTTGGCAGCCCGTTGGACCGCACAGGACGATCATTTTCGCTGATGACATTTGGCTGGGCGGATATCCCAACCGCACAATATAAAGATTCAGGTGGGTGACGAGAGCGACAATGACGCCACCTCTGCTAACGCCTATTTTTAATAGTAAGTCAGTAACTTATATAAGTTTATTGATAATATATATGAGGTTTTAAGTCGACGCAGAAGTCGCTCATTGGCCCGAACTTTGACGAACTTTGGACTAGCCGCGCTCGCCGAGCACCTTGTTTTCGATCCCTATTCGGTGCCGCAGCAAAACCGCATTGAGGATCGAGAAGACCAGTGCGACCCACGGCAAGCCGAGCATCAGCGGGACAATCGCGATCTCCAGCACCACCACCAGATAATTGGGGTGGCTGATAAATTTATACGGCCCGCGCTTTACCCGGTCGAAATGCGGTGCCGAAATGATCCTTGTGGTCCACCAGCGGCCGATGCTGGCCAGCGTCCAGACGCGCAGCAACTGCGTCGCGACGAACAGCGCCAGCATCACCGGATGGATGATATGCCGGGGATCCACCAGCAAGGCGATAATCGCGATCCACGCGCTGTGGAGAAAGATGAAATAATGATAATGGTCCGCGCCATGTTCCTGCCCGCCTTCGCCAAGCAACCGCTTTGTGTTGCGATTGGCGTGAACCAGCTCGCCGAGCCGCTGGACGATGATATAGACCAGAACCCAGGTTACCAAAGTCGGACTGGTTGTGAAAAGGGTGCCCAGTGGATCGGTCATTCTGCGCCCACTGGGTCAAGGATGCCCAGCGCCGCAGTGAACCCTGGCCCCAGTGCGGTCAGCAGGATCGGCTTGTCGGGCTTCTGTAATATCAGCTGTTCCAGCACGAACAGGACGGTCGGCGAGGACATATTGCCGTGCAGCCGGAGTATTTCTCGGGTTGCCGGAATGCCCGCTATCGCCGGAGTAAAATATGCTTCCAATGCTTCCACCACTCGGCCACCGCCAGGATGGCAAGCGGGTTCAGCAAGATCGGATTTTTCCAGGCCCTGAGCTGCCAGAAAGGCATCGCAAAAGGGCGCGAAATCCTTGGTGACAAAGGTCGGAATATCGCGGGCCAACACAAGATCAAAGCCGGTTGCGCCTATCTCCCATCCCATCATGTCACGGGTATTGGGCCAAGTCTTCTGTTCAAAAGCCCGGAAAAAAGGACTATCGCCCACGCCCGCCTTGCCGCTGACCACCGCCGCGGCACAGCCATCGGCAAACAGCGCAGTGGCGATCATGTTTTTCTTGTCGAACTGGCTGTAGTCGTAAGAGAGGCTGCACAATTCCAGCGCAATCATCAGCACATTCTGACCACCATTGGCCGCTGCGAGATCATTAGCCAGTCTGAGACCAAGCACGCTGCCGGCGCAGCCATAGCCAAAGACTGGTATGGTTTGGGTCGACGGATCAAAGCCCATCGCCTCGATCATTCTGCTCGGAATCGACGGCGTCATCGTGCCAGTCGTAGAAATCAGGACAATGGCGTCAATATCGGAGGGCAATAACGACGCCTTGTCGAGCGCATCTCGGGTTGCCTTATGCGCCAGCCGCCTGCCAACTTGATCATAAATCGCCGCTCGGTCCGCCCAGCTACGCGGCTTCAGATAATAGTCGGCGTCGCAGGCCAGATAACGCTGGTCGATCCCGCTATTGCCGAGGATCTGTTCAAGCCGCGCGGGCAGCGCCGACCCCCTCGCCTTGGCCAGTACGGATAGCACTTCAGCTTGCGTGATCCGGTGATCGGGAACGGCGGTGGCGATAGCTATCAGAGCGGACATGGGGGACTTTCGGTGAATATCTTGATCCTGTTACAGCAGAACTTGTGTGGAACCACTGAAATTGATCGCATTGCACCAAATGGGGTATGCTATTTGTCCTCACAAACTCGGCAAATGACGGGGCCTGCCAAAGCGATCGTCGGACTAGCCATCTGAATTAGCAGCCTTAATACCTCAAGCAAGCGGTTTATTGTGCACTGCACCATTTTTCTTGACATCCGTCGTCAGATGCCTTATTTGTGCACTGCAACATAGAAGTGAGATAACCGATGGCTGATACCAAGAACGAAACATCTACTGCTCCGGCAGATAAAGTAACCGGCTCGCTCTCTGCTGACGCAGCTTATGCGGCAGCGGCGTCTGCGACCAATATTTCCGACAAGCCGGCGTCACAAGCCGAAAAAGCCGCAGCCAATCCAGCTCCGGCAACGACCGAAACCCAAAAGCCGGTGGCTCCCGCTGCTAAACCGGCGACAGCGACCAAAACTGCTGTCAAAAAAACCGCAGCATCCAAACCGGCAACGAAGAAGGCCCCAGCGAAACGCAAAGTCGCAGCAAAGCCAGTTGCCAAAACCACATTGAAAAAAACGACCAAAGGAACCAAGAAAATGGCTACCACCAAAACCGCCGCAACCAAGCGCGTTGCAAAAAACACCAAAGCGGCCAACACCAAGGCTGCTAACACCGCAAAGAAAACTGCTGAGAAGCTGGGTTCGCGTTTCGAAACCATGACCGCCGACGCACAAGCACGTGCCAAAGCAGCCGCTGACCGTGCTGTTGCGCTGTCGAAGAATGCGGTTGAATTCAATCGTGAGAATGTCGAAACCCTGATCGAAAGCGGCAAGATTGCTGCCAAGGGCGCCCAGGAAATCGGCAAAACAAACGTCAAATATACCCGCGAGAATTTTGTTGAAGCCAGCCGCGCTCTGCAAGGCCTGTTCAGCGTTGCGACGCCAAAGGACATGTTTGAAAAGCAGGCTGACTATGTACGCAGCGGACTGGACCGGGTTATGGACCAGACCTCGAACAACGCTGATGCCGTTGTGAAGCTTGCGGGCAAAGCCTATCAGCCGATTGCTGATCGCGTCAGCGAAATCCGCAAGGAATTGAAAAAAGCCGCTTAAGCCGCTTTTCCAACCGATCAAAAAGGGCCGTTCCGTTGGAGCGGCCCTTTTTTTGCGCCCTATTCACACCGCCAAGCACAAAAGCTGTGAAAACTATCAATCCCACCCTTGCCCTCAGGGGTAAAAATACCATATCCTGAAGCTAATGATGAAGCAGCAGATTCTTTTCCCGTTCTCGCAATCCAATCGGCGACCTTGTGTCAGTCTCCCGGCTGTCATGGGCGACGATCCGGACAAGGGATCGGATGACGACGACAACACAAATCTGGGGATCGCCACCAAGACCCGGGCCAAGACCCAGAAGCCCAGCCCCTACAAGGTGCTAATTCTCAATGATGATTACACGCCGATGGAGTTCGTCGTTCTGGTGCTGAAGCGATTTTTCAATATGGACATTGATGAGGCAACACGCGTCATGCTCCATGTCCACCAGAAAGGCGTCGGGGTCTGCGGCACTTTCAGTTACGAGGTTGCCGAAACGAAAGTCACTCAGGTTATGGATTTTGCTCGAAAGAACGAACATCCGCTACAATGCACCCTCGAGAAGGCCTGATACCAACCAAGGAAATTACCATGTCCGAGACCCCCGTCATCACCATTGATATTGTCTCGGATGTCGTGTGCCCATGGTGCATCATCGGTTACAAGAAACTCGAAAAAGCGATGGCCCAATTTGCCGGACAGGCGCGCTTCGAGTTAAGCTGGCATGCCTTTGAACTCAACCCTTCCATGCCGCCCGAGGGACAGTCCATCAACGAACATATGGCTGAGAAATATGGCGCTACGCCAGAACAAAGCCAAGCCAATCGAGAGCGTTTGCGCAGCGCGGGAGATGATCTCGACTTTGACTTCAACCATAATGAAAATATGCGCATGGTGAACACATTTGATGCGCACCGCCTGCTGCACTGGGCCGGCGAAACCGGCAAGCAAACCGCGCTCAAACTGGCACTTTTCAAGGCCCATTTTACCGATGGCAAAAATGTCAGCGATCATGAGACGTTGGCGGATATCGCGGCATCGGTTGGTCTCGATGAAAAACGCGCAAGCGATCTGCTTGAAACAGATATGTTCGCTGCCGAGGTTCGGGCCGTGGAATCCGAATGGCAGGATCGTTTCATCACGGGCGTGCCGGCCTTCATCTTCAACAAAAAGTTCATGGTCCCCGGCGCCCAGGATACCGAGGTATTTGCCAATATCATCGAAAACAAGCTGCTCAAAAAAGCTGCTTAGACTGATGTCTCTTCCAGCAACTCGATGAGATTGCCAAACGGGTCCCGGCCATAGATCGCTTTTTGCGTCCCGAAGTCGACGGGTGGTCCGACAAACGTCATCCCCGCTATCGTCAGCCGGTCATATTCAGTCTCGATATCTTCAACCGCCAGAGCCATATGCGGATAGCCCAGATCAGCAGGATCGCTGCGCCGGTCACGCGGATGTGGATCGGTATATTGCCAAAGTTCAATGCGGGCACCAGAGCCCTTGAGCATAGCCATATTGGCTTCAAGACCCGGCAGACCGACTGCGGCACCGGCCTTGTCGTTGTCGGCAGTCACGTCACTCCGCCAGTCCACCGAAAAGCCAAGCGTATCGCAATAAAAGGCGATTGCTGCTTCGATATCCGGCACCCCTATCGCGACGTGATGGATGCCCTTGATCAACGGCTTTCCCCCTTCTTCGGCGGCATTGGGAAAAAACCCGACGTCCGCTGAATATACTCCGCATATTGCGGCCGGTTCTTTTTCAGGCTTTTTTCCAACAGGGGCGCACCACTCCATTTCATCAGCGTGAAACTCAGAAACAGGGGGCCAACTGCAGCCACCCAAACCGGCCAGCCGGTAGGAGCTGCAACCAACCAAATCCCCCACCAAGCGCAAAAATCTCCGAAATAATTGGGGTGACGGGTATATTTCCACAAGCCGGTATCAAGCACCTTGCCCTTGTTATCGGGGTCGGCCTTGAACGCCTTGAGCTGCATGTCACCGATGGTTTCAAAGCCGATGCCAATAAGCGCGATCACAGCGCCGATGATCGAAACAAGGCCGAGACCTTCGGCACCTGCGAGCAATATCCCAAGCTGCGCCGGTAGACAGACGATGAAAAGCAGCGGAATCTGCAGCGCCCAAGCCCTGAGCAGCGCTGCCTTGGCAAAGCTCATTCCCTGCTTGTCCATCGCTTTCCCAAGAATTTTCTTATAGCGGGGATCCTCCCCTTCCTTGCGCCAGCGAAGAAAAAGATGCGTTCCCAACCTTATACCCCAAAGCGCGGTCAGCGCCCAGATCGTATATGCTAAAGGCCCCGGGATTTCGGTCTGCAAAAAGGATGCGCTGGCCATGATCGCCATGCCATAAGCCCAAAAAGCATCGATAAAAGAAACGTCGCGGATCCGGATCGATATCAGCCACAGGATGATCATGATGGCGACCAATAGGCCAAAGTTCAGCCCCAAGGCTCCGAGCACGTTCAAATGGATTCTCCTTTTGCCTGCGGTTCACCGCCTCCGCCGGGTTCCGTCGATATAATATCGCGCATGGCTTTTTCCGGATATTTCGGGGTGACGCTGTGATAAAAATCGCTGAGTTTTCGCATGTCCGCCTTATAGTCTCCAGACGGCATGAAGGATGGACCCAATCCGCCGGTTTTTTTCGAATAGTCCATCAACCCGATGATCAGCGGGACCTTTGCCTTGAGCGCAATATAATAGAAGCCCGTCCGCCATTGCTTGACACTTCCGCGTGTGCCCTCGGGGGGTATGGTCAGGAGAAAGTCGTCGCGCCGGTTGAATTCTCTGACCATCACATCAACCATGTTTTGCGATTGTGACCGCTTGACCGGAATGCCGCCCAAGCGCCGCATCATGTCTGACCACGGCCATTTGAACAGCGTATCCTTGCCGATCCAGTAAGACTTGATCTGCAGCTTGTTTGTCAGCCCAAAAAAATAGAGAAAGTCCCAATTGCTAGTGTGCGGAGCAGCGATGATCACCGCTTTTCTTGGTGGCGGATTTTCTTGGACTGCCGTCCATCCATTGATGGTATAGATGAATACGGAAAAGCGACGGACAATTTCCGACAACCAGTTCGGCTTGATTTCGTCGTGCACGCATCCTCCCCCTCGCGGGTTCGGGCTCCGCGTATGACAAAATACCATAAGTCTATTTTTCGACCGCGCAACGAAAGATGTCCGTTGGTGCAATCATACTGGCACTTCGACGGAGACATTCCCTCCGCCCGTTTATTCCCAAATGGAAAAAGCGCGCCCGGTTTATTGCTTGGTCTCGCTGGCTTCGGAGCCTCTGCTCGTCCGGATTCAGAATCCTTGGTCAACAAGAACGAGCAATCCCAACACTCAAACTGACCTCAGGCGTCGCCGTGACAATCAACCTGACAGAGGGCCCCTTCCTCATCTTCAAGTTCGATCTGAATGGTTGTATGATGGATGGAGAACAACGCCAAAACGTCCTTTTGAACTGAGGCCAGAAACCCCTTGCCCGGATGCCCGCCGGGCAAAACAAGATGGGCTGTCATTGCCGTTTCGCTCGTGCTCATCGGCCAGATATGCAAATCATGCACCGTTTGAACACCGGGCAACGAGGCGAGATATGTCTGCACTTCTTCGACATTGATATTCCGAGGCACGCCCGCCAGCGACATCCGCACCGCTTCCGACAGCAGGCCCCACGTACTCCAGAAGATCAGTACAACGATCAACAGGCTGATGAGCGGATCGATCCAGTTCCAGCCGCTGAAGTAAATTACTATGCCTCCCACTACGACGCCTGCGGATACGCCAGCATCGGCCATCATATGGAGGAAGGCACCGCGGATGTTTATATCGTCTTTCTGTCCGCGCACAAACAGCATCGCGGTACCAAAATTGATGACGATTCCAACCGAGGCAACGATAATGACCGTGGTTGATGCGATTGGGCTGGGGGCGCTAAATCTTTGAATGGCTTCCAGCGCGATGGCCCCGCAAGCGACCAGGAGAAAAAGGCCATTGAGCAACGCTGCCAGAATCGATGATCCACCCAGGCCATAGGTGAATCGCTTGCTGGGGGGCCGCTTAGCCAACTCTGCGCCAGCCCAGGCAACGGCCAGTCCCAGAACATCGGACAGGTTATGACCGGCGTCGGCCAGCAAGGCCATTGATCCGGCGAGCAAGCCGTAAACGACTTCCACAATGATATATGTTATATTGAGAGCGATCCCGAGCGCGAAGGCACGACTGAAATTGGTCGGCATATGGCCGTGCGGGCCATGGCGATCATGATGGCTGTGGGCGGAATGCCCGTGGTTATGATGATGGCTTGCGGACATCTGCGCTCCGACAACTGCAATGCGACTGTACAAGCCTTCGATTACACGGATTGGTTGGAGCGGTCCATGATTTTAATGTAATATTTTCCGTATGTTATATCATCTAGCGGAGAGTGACTGTCCCGCTCAATCGACAATCAAACCAATCGCCAGATAGATAATAATTGCGGAACCGAAACCGAATATGGTCGCGAGAACGAATATGATCCTCAGCAAGTTGACATCCATACCGCTCCAGTTCGCCAGCCCGGCGCAGACGCCCATAAGCTTGCCATTAGCCTTGTCGAGTTTCAGTTTGTTTTTCATGGGTTTATTGCTTTCTTTGTTCGATGAAACCGGGTCCGGCCAGCTGCCGGGACGGGGGTCTGAGCTTTTGTTTCTGTCAGCCATCAGATCACCATCGACGATGCGTTGTGGAGCGCTGGCAGGATACTGGCGCCGACAAACAAAGCTGCTAAAACGGCGGCGGCAAAAGCAGCGGATAACGAATTTTGAAGACTATGTGACATGATGTGTCCCTTTCTGGTGTGAACTTGGTTCAAGCGACGACTGAAGCGGCGTGGCTGACGGCGGGGCCAACGCTAGCGCCAACAAAGATAGCGGCAGTGAAAATGGCGGCCACGGCGGCGGAGATATTGTTGGAGACATTCGAGAACATTTTGATTTCCTTTCGATCTAAACCTGTTTTTCGCATCATTGCGAAGATGTCATATTCTCTGCACGGGTCGTGCCAGTTTATCATAATCTATATATTACAATCACTTCGTCCAATATCGCGTCAAATGTCACTTTGTCTAAAGCGAAGGATTGGTGATATTCCCCAATTATTGGGCTGCCACATTTTTGTGGTAGGCAGAACAACCCATCCTTCCGAATTTGCTTCTCTTCGCCGATGGCGAAAGCTAGTGACAAGCCCTAGCATGGCCCTTTCCCAACTCACTCTGCACAACTTTCGCAACTATCCCGCGTTGCGTTTGAAGGCCGCACCCGGCTTCATAGTTTTCAGCGGGGCCAACGGCGCGGGCAAGACAAATATTCTGGAAGCGGTATCAATGCTCTCGCCAGGGCGCGGTCTCCGACGCGCATCGCTCCGCGATATCGCTAGTCAGAATGGACCTGGCGATTTCGCCGTCGCCGCGCAACTGAACGACGTCCACCTCGGCAGCGGTACCAGTGTCGAGGCGCCTGACCGGCGCAAGACCAGAATCAACGAGACATCTGTCCCGACCAATGATCTCGCCGAATGGCTCTCGATATTGTGGCTGACACCCGCCATGGACCGCCTGTTTACAGAGGGAGCGTCCGGCCGCCGGAATTTTCTCGATCGGCTAGTCACAGCACTGGAGCCTGCTCATGCACGAAACTGCGCCCGGTACGAAGCCGCACGACGCGAACGCAACAGGCTTCTGGCCGATGCATATCCCGCGAACCACGGTTGGCTGGAAGGATTGGAGGCACAATTCGCGCAATTCGGATCGTTGGTCGCGGAGGCGCGGAACCGGATGGTATCGGCGCTAAACGAGAGGTTAAACCTGTCAGATAGCAGCATTTTTGCGACACCGAATGTACATTTGGCGGACAATAAGCTGCATTCCGAGCGTGAACTGCTACAGATGCTCCAGCAATATCGCCCTGCTGACCGCGCTGCCGGCAGAACCATCCGTGGGCCGCATCGCACCGACCTCGTGGTCTCACATACCGCTAAAGAGCAGCCCGCCGAAAAATGCTCAACCGGCGAACAGAAAGCGCTGCTGTTCTCGATCATTCTGGCACATGCCGATTTGATCGCTGATCGGCGCGGAAGTCGGCCGATATTGCTGCTCGATGAAGTTGCGGCCCATCTGGATCCGCAGCGCCGGGCAGCGCTGTTTGACAAGCTGGCGGAGCGCGGTGGTCAAGTCTGGCTTACCGGTACCGAACCAAGCTTGTTCAGCGATATTCCGGACAGCGCGCTGCATTTTGAAGTTTCAGATGGAAGCGTGAAGCAACGGCAGCTTTAACCGCCGCGGTCGTTTATGGTTAAGAGTGATTCACGATAGTCATTAGCGCTGGCTTTCCGCCGCGCGTTTATGTCTGTTTGCATGAACGCAACCGCGCCCAAAGATCTTGTCATTTCCCTCCGCAATGCGATCATTCCGATCCTGCTGGTGTTGCAGGCAATCATGATGCCGACACCGGCGAAGGCCGAAGACTATCTGCAATGCGTGCCTTTCGCCCGCGAACTAAGCGGGATCCAGATTTATGGCGATGCCCATAGCTGGTGGGATCAGGCAGGCGGAGTCTATCAACGGGGCAGGATGCCGGCAGAAGGCGCCGTTTTGTCGTTGCCCGGCTATGGTGCAATGCGGCTCGGGCATGTCGCGGTCGTGCGCAAGATTATCGACGACCGCACGATATTGATCAGCCATGCCAACTGGTCGCCGATCGAAGGTCGCCGGGGGCAGATTGAGCGCCGGGTGACAGCAAAAGATGTTTCCGCCCAAAACGACTGGAGTCTGGTCCGGATCTGGTACGCGCCAATCGGCAAGCTGGGGACCACGGCTTACCCGGTGAATGGCTTCATCTATCCCGCGCAGCAAAGCCAGAAAGCGAGTCGACAGTGGGCCGTTGCCACGCCGAAGCGCGATAGCCGGAAGCCCAGCCGCTCGCTGTTTGACGGCAACCTGAAAGCAGAGCTGGCGCAAGTCGCCGAGCAAGAGCGCCCGGTTGGCGGGGAATCCAGAGACCTGATCGGGGAATTGCTGGACAGAGTGGGCAGCTGACGCCAGATTGAAGCGATGCTTCAACCGAAACCAAACACATGACCAGCGACCCGGCAGCCTGCCTAGTGATTCTCGCCGGTGGCCAGTCATCCCGGATGGGGACAGACAAGGCGGTCATCGCATTCGAGGGGGAACGGCTGATTGACATTCTGATCCGCAGATTTGCTGGGAAGGCGGACCGGATCGTCCTGTCGGCCAAGGACGATTACGGTACCGGACTGCAGATCATCAGGGATGATCCGGACGCGCCAGGCGGGCCGGTCGGTGCCATTTTCTCTCTGGCTGCAAGATTGCCAGAGATGGCAGCGGGAATAGCGGGCTTTGTCACGGTCCCGGTTGATGCGCCCTTTGCGCCTTCGGACATGGTGCAACGGCTATCGGCAAGTGGTGCGTGCGCCGTGGCGCAGGGTCCAGAGCGCCTGCATCCGACCTTTGCCTATTGGCGCTGCGATATCGTCAATGCAGTGCGCGGCACCCATGATCCCGGTGACCGAGCCCCTTCACTTCAGTGGCTGGCCCGGCAATGTGGTTCCGAATCAGTCACTTGGACCGACGAAACGCTGTTCCTTAACATCAACCGGCCGGCAGACCTGCTGACCGCGGCGGCCACCAAAAAAGCCGGCGCTTGAGGGCAGCGCCGGCTTTGCTTTGCAATGATGATCACTGCGATCGGGTTGACAGACCGCTTAGTCGAGGCGGCGGATTTCCGTCTTGGTCAGGCTGGTGACCAGCTTGCCGTCGCTTTCGGACAGCGTGGACGCTTCAATGCGCCGTACCTTGCCCTTGTAGATGACCAGCAGGTCGCCGGTTTCGGTGACCCGGTTGACTTTGGCAACGCTGGAGCCAGTGGCGTCATAGAGCCGGTCGTTGCGCTCTACTTCAGCAGCGGAAGCAGCAGGAACGGTGAAGGACAGCGCGGTGGCTGCGATGATCAGGGAGGATAGTTTACGCATGGTGTTGCTCCATTTGGTTCAGGGTTGATGCTCCAACTATGCCGCGCCCAGAATAAGTTGCAATATGAAATGTTGCATCTGCGAGTTGCATTTTTGCAATTGACCGCCCTGCAGCGCAACCGGGGCCGAGTCAGAAGACGGTTGCCCGCCTGCCACGGTTTGTGCCATCTTCCATCCGACACACCCAACAGATGAGGCACCCTATGATCCGTTTTCCCCTGATTTTGGCCCTTGCGGCTGCTCCTGCCGCCGCTCAGGCCCAGCAAACCGACACGATGGCCGAAATATCTGCCCTCATCGATTCCAGGGCCGTCGAAACGGCCAAGACCGCGCGGCAGCTTTGGGAATGGGCGGAAGTCGGCTATCAGGAGCAGAAATCCAGCGATCTGCTCAAGCAATCGCTGAAGGCCAACGGTTTCCAAATCACCTCCGGCGTTGCCGGCATCCCGACCGCCTTTACCGCCGAATATGGCAAGGGCGGCCCGGTGATCGCGATCCTGGCGGAATATGACGCGCTGCCGGGTATCAACCAGGACGCCGTCGCCACCCGCTCGCCGATCGAGGGCAAAGGCGCCGCCCATGCCTGCGGCCATAATCTGTTCGGTGCCGGGTCGGTAGAAGCCGCCATCGCCGTCAGCAAATGGCTGGAAAAAACCGGCACGCCCGGGCGCATCCGGCTCTATGGTACACCGGCGGAAGAAGGCGGCAGTGGCAAGGTCTATATGGTCCGCGCCGGTCTGTTCAACGATGTCGATATCGCGCTGCACTGGCATGCCGATGACGAAAATTCCGCCGCCGCCCGCACCACGCTGGCCAACCGTTCGGCGAAATTCCGCTTTCGCGGCGTTTCCGCCCATGCCGCCGGTGCTCCGGAAAAGGCGCGCTCCGCCCTCGACGGAGTCGAAGGCTTCAACATGATGGTCAATATGATGCGCGAGCATATCCCGCAGCAATCGCGGATCCATTATGTGATTACCGAAGGCGGCGTCGCGCCCAATGTCGTGCCCGACTTTGCCGAGGTCTTCTATTATGTCCGCCACCCCGATCCAGCCGAAGTCGATGCGATATGGACCCGGCTGGAGGAAGCGGCGCGCGGCGCGGCGATGGGTACCGGCACCAAGGTCGACTGGGAAGTGATCCACGGCAACAACCCGCTGCTGGTCAACGAACCGCTGGCGAAGATGATGGATGCCAAGTTGCGGCAGGTCGGCGGGATCAGCTATACGCCGGAAGAACAGAAATTTGCCGAAAAAATCTACGCCAGCTTCGACAAGCCGGGCCACAAACTGGGTAGCCAAGAAGAGGTGCAGCCTTATGATGTGACGCTCGGCTATGGCTCGACCGATGTCGGCGATGTTTCCTATGCCACGCCAACCGTCGGCCTGCGCACCGCGACCTGGGTGCCGGGCACCTCGGCGCACAGCTGGCAGTCTTCGGCGGCGAGCGGCATGTCGATCGGCTTCAAGGGCGTCCAGGTCGCGGCCAAGACGCTGACGCTGGCGGCAATCGAATTGTACACCAACCCGGAACTGCGCGCCGAGGCCAAGGCCGAATTCGACAAGGCGCGCGGGCCGGATTATCAGTATAAGTCGCTGCTCGGCGATCGCGATCCGCCGCTGGATTACCGCAAATAAGTTGAGCGCGGCGAAGGCGGCTGGGTGGGCAAGACTCGTCGTCATGGCCGGAGTTTAAGTCATGGGGCCGGGTGTAGGACAGCCTCTTTTGGTTGATAAGCGCATATTGTCGCGGTCATTTTGATCGGGGCCTATTTTGGACTCGCACGAAGACACGAAGGCGCAAAGCGATTGGGTGCTTTCTTGAAGCCTTCGTGCCTTTGTGGCTTTGTGCGGCCCTCATCATTTTATGGCGCAGAGAACTTTACAGAAACGTCTGTTGTTATTTTCCGTGGCCTTTGCCCCAAAGCCTCAGATTCCCAGCATTTGTTGGGCGATTACCTGGCCCCTAGTGTAATCTTTGAAATCGCCGTGTCATCCAGTGCGCTTAAACCAAACAGGCGCGCAGCAAGGTCTTCCGCTTATCCAGATTGTCAAAGAGCCTGTCCCGCGCTTGGCGAGGGACCGGTGAGGAAGATAGGCGATTGGGGTGGGTGTAGGAAAGGGCAATCCACAATATTGCCATGCGGGGCTACCGCCGACTTGTTATTGAGACAGCGAATGCGGCGTGTTGCAAATGCCCCATGTTCCATTCAATAAAACACTTAGTGTAAATGTGTAATTGAATTAGACTCAGCGCAAACGGAGGCTTAGACAGACCGAACAATCAAAAAGGAACGATCATGACTTTACATATTGGAGACACCGCCCCCGACTTCACCGTCGATACCCAGAATGGAGAAATCAGCCTGCACGAATGGGCTGGCGACCATTGGGTATTCTTTTTCAGTCATCCGGCCGATTTCACCCCGGTCTGTACCACGGAAATGGGCCGCACTGCTCAACTCGCCGACGAATTTGACAAGCGAAACACCAAGCCGCTCGGCCTGTCGACCGACACGGCAGAGGAGCATCGTAAATGGATCGCAGATGTTAACGATACGCAGAATACGGATCTTAAATTCCCGATCGTCGCCGATGCTGATCTGGCAATCGCCAAGATGTACGACATGATCCATCCCGATCAGAGCGAGACAGCTGCGGTCCGGTCGGTTTTCATCATCGATCCCGAGATGAAAATTCGCCTGACCATGACCTATCCGATGAGCGTCGGCCGGAATTTTGATGAGATTCTGCGCGTTATTGATGCGCTGCAATTGAGCGACAGAAAACGGATTGCCACGCCTGCAGATTGGCAGATAGGCAAGGACGTGATCATTCCGCCATCGATCAGCGACGAAGAAGCAAAAGGCCTTTTCCCTCAGGGTTGGACCGAGCTTCGGCCGTATCTGCGCACAACCAACGTGAGCTAAATCAAGCAACAACAGCTCTCAGGGCGGCGAGACATGTCTTATTCCAGTGACTAGTGTCTCGCCGACCATGAACACGCAACATTATCTGGATTTCCGGCAATGTCGTTTGAGATTATTCCAATTCCTCCTCAACCAGCATCCGCACCGTCGCCATCGGCAAAAACATCCGCAATCGCTCCGCTGCCAACGCCCGAAAACCATAACTCTCATACAAAGCTTTCCGCCTCTCGGTGCGCTCGGCATCACCGCAATCCAGCACATCGAGCATCACCATCGCGATCCCGAGATGGTCGGCGGCCTGCGCGATCTTTAGCAGGGCGTCGATCAGCAGGTCGCCGCCAAAGCCGCCTCCCCTGAACCTTACATCCCGGCCGATCATCGAAATATAGGCGGCAGGAATGGTGCCATGGCCGGGTCTGGTTCGCGCATATTTTTTTGGTAGCTCGGCATAATCCACGGCATGCGCGTTAATGGCGTAAAATCCAATGATCGCGCCCCCGGCTGTGCGCATCACATAGAGACGGACATTTCCCGCTTTATGGAGCTTGTTGGCGGTCTTTTTGAAATAGTTGTCGACCTGCTCCACCCCGCAGGAAAAAGCCGCTCGATCATGTTTTTCAGGATCGAACGGCTCTATGATATATCGTGCGGCATCCGGGTCCGCCGTCAACGGAAAGACACTCTTTTACTATGTTTCTTGGCCGCAGCGCGCAGGGCTTTGGTCGGTGCGGGCGGGTTGTCCAATGCTTCGAAAAAGGCGACATGATCGACCGGTTGCAGCCGAGTGCGTTCGTGCGCCTCTATGGTGGTCAAAGCGGCCTGATAGGCGGCGCTCATGGTGAAGGTGGAATCGTCCACCCCGGCCAGCGCCGCAGCCTGGCTGATCGTGTCCTTGATCCGCGGCTTGGTGCGAAAGCTCATCCGCGCAGAACTAAGCTCATCGACGGCGCTAGTCTTGTCCTTGAAGCTCAACATGGTTGCCTCCTGCGTTCTGCCTGTTTTGCCTGTTTTGCCTTATGTACGTCAGATAGGCGTACATGTCAAGATTGCGCGCTATTCCGGGGAGGTGGAATCGGGGAATTTGCAAACAAATACCTCAGGTGTTGAAGCAGACCATTCAATTCACGGCAGCTCCCGCAACGTCGCCACATAGCGCGTGCCTTCGCTGCTGGACTGGCAGTCCAGTTCCGCCTTGGCGGTCGCGGCGAAGGCGTTGAGGAAGAGGTGGCCCTGGGCGCCGTCTCTGATATCTTCGGGGAGGCCGATGCCGTTATCCTCGATGCTAACGACAGCCTCGGTTTGGTTTGCGATCAGGGAGATGGCTATGATACCGGATTCGCGCCCCTTGAAGGCGTGTTTTACCGCGTTGGTGACCACTTCGTTGATCAGCAGCCCGATCCCTGATGCCCGGTCGCGGGCCAGTTTGCAGGGCTGGACGGTAACCCGCAGCTCGATGCCGTTTTCCAGCGCCAGCGCCTCGCCGATCGCCTTGCACAGTTGTTCGACAAATTCGTCAAATTGCACGACCGCGATATTGTCTATGCCGTAATGCAGGTTTTCATAGGCCTTTGCCAAGCTGAGCACGCGGCCAGCGGCTTTTTCCAGCGCCTGCTTGGCATCCTCGTTATCGGTTTCGTTCTGCTGCAGCCGCAACAGGCTGATCAGGATCGCCAGATTATTTTTGACCCGATGATCGACCTCGCGCAGCAACATTTCCCGCTCGGCGATCCGCTCCTCGCGCTCGTGCAGCAAATCGCGAAAGTTACGCCGGGCCAACTCGGCCAAAATGACCAGCAACAGCCCGGTCAGGACATTGACGATTGTCCTGGGTCCGTCCGAACTGGTGGCGAAGGTGAAGCTGCCCTCAAACGGGACCACCTGATACCAGGTAAGGATGGAAGTGAGCACCAGCACGAACAGCCCTGCGTGAAAACGGCCAACCAGTGTGGCGATCAGGGTCGCGGGGACATTGACGGCGTAGGGCGCGGCTCCGGGATACACCATATCGACCAGAGAACGCAGCAACACGGCAAGCAGCGTGCAGGCGGTCCCTACCAGCAGCTGGGTCAGCCAGTGCGGAAATTTGGGTGCAAGATCAATCGCATCCAGCTGGGTGATTTTCTGCATGTGTCGTGAATAGTCGCAATTGCAACGGCCAGCAAATGTAATTTGTGCGGGGTTTGGAATGGAAGAGGGTGGCCCGCATTGACGGGCCACCCTGTCTTGTCACTGCGAAGACGGGCTCAGCTAAAAGCCGGTTCCACCGGACGCGAGGCTTGCATTGTGCCGGTCACCCGCGTCGGCTTCGCCGCGATCGACGCCTGCATCTTCATCTCGGCCATCTTTCCGTCGAGATATTGCGCGCGGATCAGGCGATTGTGCCGGGTGAGGAAGGGGTTTTGCGCCGTCGGCATCGAGTTGACATTGGCGGTAAAATAGCCATCGGGCCGGTACAGATCGGCTTCCGTCACATAGGGTTTCGGCGCTGCACCAATCCGCCGGTCGCCATTGGTGACACTGCGATCAGCCTTGCTGCGCGGTGCTTCAAAGGCTGGAAGGTCAGCCACAAATTGGGTGAAATCCGACTTGGCGGAGAGGCTGCGTTCCAGCGGCGATGCTTCGATCGGCGTCACTTCTTCTGCCGGTGGAAGAACCTCGGCATCGACCGTATCGCGCCGCAATTCTGGCATGATCGCCTCGGTTACCGAAGCAGGAACGGGATCACTGGGATAGGGTGCAGCGACTTGCCGATCCTGGCTCTTGCGATTGCTCTTGCGGCGGCGAGCGGCGGTATAGGCACCGACGCCGCCAATACCAATCAGGGCCGCCAATGCGCCGAGCAGGGTCCAGTCGGGATCAGCGGGCATGTCGGTGGATGTGGCCGCACTATCGGAGGTGGCTGGCGCTGGCTGAAGGGCCGGCGTCGCATTGTCGAGGCCTGCAACCGGTGGCACGACCTCGTTCGTGCTGTCGGAGACGTTGCTGCTGACTCCGCGGCTATCGGCGGCGCTATTGGCTGCTAGATTGCTTGAGCGGGCCGGTGCGACGGCGGACGCCGAGGCGGCTGTGGTGGCTGCTGCGGATTTTGCTGCCGCGGCCTTGCGCGCCTGCTGCTCGCTTTCGATCTGCGCGAGCGCTTCCGGGGCAACATTAGTGGCATCAAAGCCGCCCTTGGTCGCGAGAGCGTCGGCGCGGTCGGGGCTGAGAGGCGGTACAGTGCTTGCCTGCGCAGTGGTTGAAGCGGGAGATTGCGCGATGGGTGCAGGAGCCGGTGCTGGCTGTGGCGCGGCGACCGGCGACTGCATCGGCATATCCGCCGGGGCGATCATATCCTGGGCATTCGCCGGTGCGGCGGCAATGCCGACCGAAATTGCCAGCAGGCTTATCATGGACAGGCGGCCAGCGGTTTTACGCGGCAGGCCATCACCGAGGGTCACATTGTAGCTATTGGTCATCTCATTTCTCCTAATGTGGTAAGCAATCAACCCGCGGAATCGCAATTCGACTCCCGGTACAGGGGCAGTATGACTGGAAAATTCAGACGAACGGAGTTCCTGAACGCGCTATTCATTGGGCGTTCACGGGATTCGCAAGTCTGTTAGAGCCCGATCCGAAAGTAGTTGAGCAATACCAGGATGTTGTGATTCATTCCGTCTTTACGAAGAGATGGAGTGAACGATGACATGGACTGGTATTGCCCGGCGTGAGCATAGCCGGGAAGGGTTACGATATCCAAGCGATATGACGGACCGGGAATGGCGACTGACAGCACCGTTTATCCCGTCCGCCAAGAGCGGGGGCCGCCCTCGCACGACCGATATGCGCGAAGTTGTGAATGCGTTGCTCTATATTGCGGCGAGCGGTTGTTCGTGGCGACTGTTGCCAAAATGCTTTGCGCCGGTGTCGACGGTGCGGCGCTATTTCTACGCCTGGCGTGATACGGGTTTGTTTGATGCGATCAACATGGTGCTGGTTATGAACCTGCGCGAAATCGAGGGTCGCGAAGCCTCGCCCAGTGGCGGTGTCATCGACAGCCAGAGCGTCAAAACCACGGAAAGTGGCGGAGTTTGCGGCTATGACGCGGGCAAGAAGGTCAAAGGCCGCAAACGGCATATCGTTACTGACACCTGCGGCTATCTGATCTTCATCCTGGTCCATGCCGCCGATATTCAGGACCGCGACGGGGCCGTCGATGTCCTCAAAGCTATCCGCTATCGCTTCCCATGGCTGCGCCATGTGTTCGCCGATGGCGGCTATGCGGGGGACAAGCTCAGGCGCGCGCTCAAAGGCCATGGAAGCTGGACGCTGGAAATCATCAAACGCTCCGACACCGCCAAAGGCTTCGAACTCTTGCCGCGCCGCTGGGTCGTCGAGCGGACGTTCGCATGGCTGGGCCGATGCCGACGCCTCGCGAAAGACTGGGAACGGTCCATCGCCTCATCAACAGCCTGGGCGTTGATCGCCTCCATCCGCATGCTCACAAGGCGAACCGCAAGATATTGCTACGATTGAAAAACTTTCGAATCGGGCTCTAACAGGAATTTTTCAACAGTTCTGGCATTCGCAATTGAGGGATATGAAGTGAGAACAAAAATAAAAAGCAGAGCAAACATTTTATGGTACATTTCAAAGATCCGAATTCAAAAATTGAGCATATTTGAAACAGTACCTTACCCGATACCAATATTGCAGCGCAAAATAGAATGTTAAAATGTCCGATACTGTCAAGCAGCTCCAAATAATAAATATTGCTATACACTTTATATTATGACAGCTTGCGAAATTGTAGCAATAACAAAGATATCTTTTCTTAGAAAGATTGATATCTAATGTCGTGTTTAAAATTTGCTACGATCATCCATCCCTGAGAGTCTGACTCGAAACTATCGCGAGTAAATTCATAGCCTTGCGATGCGTCTGACGAGAAGTTGGACAGAGGCTGCGAAGAGCCATGCGGTTGCTGAAGTAATGGTTGTCTCGAAGTCCTTTGCGAG